>Ga0194001_1000039_pt1 | contig 10583 bp, 15 predicted proteins | sample FLT_78_MG_FD_140316 | JGI IMG/M metagenome (GOLD analysis project Ga0194001, IMG submission 140316) | Sediment microbial communities from the Broadkill River, Lewes, Delaware, United States - FLT_7-8_MG | ecosystem: Environmental > Aquatic > Freshwater > River > Sediment | place: USA: Delaware... | reverse complement strand
TGGTTCAAGAATGCCAATCTTTGGTCTAAAAAGGGTATAAAAAAATCAGCATATGATGCTGCTATTGAAATTGATAAAGTGTTCAAAAGAAGCAACAAACTGCTGGTTGTTACAGGTCACTCAAAAGGTGCAGCAGAAGCAGTGGCCTATACTAAGCTGTTTGGGGCTTATAGATGCATCATATTCAATCCTGCTAGATGTCTGAGATATTGGTCTGATAGAAATATGGATAATACAACTATGTTTATTGATCCAGATGACCCTGTCTCAAAAGCGGGATTAATCAGCTTTGGTTTGCCTAAGTGTAAGACTATAATGGCTGAAGATGATCATTTTTTACCAAGTGTAAAAGATCATTTTATGGATAACTGGATATCTTATATAAAGGATATGCATTGAAGAAAACAATAGCAATACCAAACCCTTTTGCTTACTTTATGGATTTAACTCCAAAGGTTAAGATTTCTATTATTGGTGGATTGGTATTGATTATTATGACTCTTATTATAGTTGCTGGTATGACTGGCAACTTGGATATTTTACTTCAATATTTATTTGATGGAAATGAGGCCAAAAAATGAATAAAATGAAATCAGCTTTTTGTAATATTTGTGGATCTCAGAGGATGGTTCAGAAGGAAAGGGCAAATCATATCCTTCATATTATTCTTGTTTTTTGTACTGGTGGATTGTGGTTCCCTGTTTGGGTGATCCAATCTTGGAAAGGTTGCTGGAGATGTTCTTTTTGTGGAAGTAATAAAGTGAAAGGTGTGCATTGAATCTAACTTGTGCTGACATAGAAAATTTAGATCAATGGTGGATTGAGAAATCCAGAGTCAACTTTCTTGCCTATAGGATGTATATGAGGCATGGGAATTTTTCTCATAATTGGTTCATAGCTGATCTTTGTAAAAACCTTCAGCAGTTCTATGTAGATTTGAAAGCAGGTAAAAGACCTATATTGTTTATCCAGACTCCACCTCAGCATGGCAAATCCTGGTCTATAACAGACCTAATTTCTTGGATATCAGGCAAAGAGTCTGAACTTAGGACTATATATGCTACATTCTCTGATGCCTTAGGAACAAGGTGTAATTTAGCTCAGCAAAGGGCTATGGACTCTGAGAAGTATCAGAAGATATTTCCAGATGTGAGATTATCACACAAGAAAGGTGAAGCCCAAAGAAATACATCATTGTTGGAGTTTCTTGATAAAGATGGAGCACCAACAGGTGGCCAATTTAGAAATACAACTACAGGTGGGGCTGTTACTGGTGAGAGCTTAGATCTTGGAATAATAGATGATGCTGTAAAAGGCAGAGAGCAAGCCAATTCAATAACCTGGTCTCAGAAAATATGGGAATGGTTCACTGATGATTTCATGACTCGATTCTCAGATAAAGCTGGTCTGCTTATTATAATGACCAGATGGACCACTCATGATATCATAGGCAGATTGACAAAAAAATTCAAAGAGTTGAAAAAGAAATTCAGGGTGCTCAACTATCCTGCTATAGCTACTGAAGATGAATTGAACAGAGGTGCTGGTGATGCTTTATTTCCTGAGCTAAAAAGCAAAGAGTTTCTTGAAGACAAAAAAGCTGTTATGGCACAAGAGTCTTGGGAAAGCTTATATCAAGGCAGTCCAACAATCTCTGGTGGTAATGTTGTAAAAGACCATTGGTGGAAATGGTGGAAAGTATTGCCACTTATCAAGTTCAAATTTATAACAGCTGATACTGCCCAAAAAGATAAGAAGAAAAATGACTGGACTTGCTTGCAATGCTGGGGATATGGGGTGGATGGGAATATTTACTTGTTAGATAAGCTCAGAGAGAAAATGCAAAGCCCTACCCTAAGAAGGGAAGCAGAGATATTTTACAGGAAGCATGATACACCCAGGATAGAATTGGTTGATCCAGTGCTCAGGGCTATGTATATTGAAGACAAGTCAAGCGGTATTGGCTTAATACAGGAATTAAGGTTGTTAGGCTTAAAAATTGAAGAGATACCAAGACATGTTGATAAATACTTTAGAGCACAAGATGCTGCACCTTATATAAAGGCAGGCAGAGTGTACCTGAATACAGAAATTCCTGGTGTTGATAATATAACAAAAGAAGGTAGAGAGTTTCCAAACTCAGAATTTGATGATGATTTTGATACAGTTATGTCAGCTATTGAAGTGGCATTTATTAATAAAGATCAAAAGAATATGCTTGAAGCAGCTATGGAGGCAGTATAATGGCAGATCCAATTTTTATTGACTTACCTAAAAATGTATGGACCAAAGTAGCAACAAATGTAACTTCTGGTCAGATCCACAAAAAAACAGAAGCCCCACAAGAATATCTCCAAACATATAGAGATACAGGTGGCATAGTCCCTCCAGATACTGAAGAAGGGAAAGAACAAGGTGTGCTGATGTTTAGAGATGATCCAATAACAGAACTTATATCAGCAATATCAGGCATTGATATTTATGTATATCCTGTTGAAAAAGCTGGAAAATTGAGGTTAGATTTATGATTGGGAATAAATTTACAGCAGTCAATGAGATTGGAAGCAAGAGTGGTTTTATTGATGTTCCTTATGTTCCTGGTGCCAATAGCATATTAGACCATTTGAATACATCATATTATCATGTTCATGGGAAATCTTTTGTTTATCCAGATCATTCTGATGCAATAACTTTGATTGCTGGTTCTGGTGCTTGGGATTTGACTGGCTCTATAATTGAGGTGATCCCAGCCAATGCTATGAGTCTTTCTGCATTTGATCTGCATTGGATCAATATTGCTGATATTTCAGGAAATGGTGAAATTCAGATTGATATATTTAAAGGCCTGGGTGGTTCTGAGGTAAGAATTGGAGCAACAAGAAGCCAAAGAAATACAAATCAATCAAGGGAAAATGCTAACAGAATACAGATACCACAGCAGGTTGCTAATGAAAGAATAAGTTGCAGACTTTCAGACAACACAAGCGGAGCTTTGAGTTGTGCAGTATCTTTTGAAGGGCATTTTTATGCATAAGGTGGTAAAATGATTGGAAATGCTATTGGTCCAGGAGCCACAGTTGGCTTATTAGGGGCACAATTGAATTCATCAGTTCAAGAGGATTTATTTGTCCAAGGAAAATCATTTTCATTTGAGGACTATTTTACATTTGCTGCTGATGAGACAAAAACATTTGTATTTAGCCCACTTGCTTTTGAAGGTGTAAATATAACTGTTAATCCTTTTATTTTTAGTGCCACATCTGGTCCATGTGAAATAGATTTATACTATGGTACTACTAATGATGAAGATGGAACACTATTGGGTGCATCAAACAGACGTTTTGGAATGCCTGCTCCTAAAAGCACATTGAGATTGAATCCCTCTAATGTGATTCTTGGGACTAGATTTGCTGGGGATCTCATACCTGCTACTGGTGTAAACCCAAATAATTCAAATCCAGCAACATCACCAATAGGACTGCCATTTGAATTAAGCAGGCTAATAAAATATGCACTTACTATTCACAATAGTGATGGTGATGGTGTAAAATTGATGTTTAAAATGACGTGGTTTGAGGTATAGATGAAAAAACCAAATCAAATTATAACAATGGTCAAAGATGGCTTTAAGAACATCCTAAAAGGTCTTGGTGGAGAAAAAGATCCAAGAAAATTCAACCAGTATGAAATGGGTATGAAGATTGATCAGAATACTGCCAATACTCTCTATGTTTATAATTGGCTTGCTGCTAAGGTTGTAGATATACCTATTGATGATGCTACCAGAAAATGGCGCAATATCCTCATCTCAGATCCTGAAGAAAAGGAAACAATTGAAGAAAAATTAAAATCATTTGATGTTAAAGGCAATATCAATCTTGCTGCCAAATGGGCAAGAGTTTTTGGTGGATCAGTTATAATGGCTATAATAGATGGAGAAGATTTAGAGCAGCCATTAAATATCAGCACTATAAGGCCTGGAACACTGCGTAATTTTATTGTACTAGATAGATACAACATTTACCCCACACATATAAATAGACAAATTCTATCAAAGAATTTTGGCCAGCCTGAGTTTTATCAAGTTGTCAGAGATGGCCAGTTGATTCACCATACTAGATTGACCAAAATGTTTGGTATCACTCCAACAATCAGAGAGCTTGAAGAACAGAATTATTGGGGAACATCTATATTTACAAGGCTTTGGGAGCCAGTTTCAGATAGTCAGACAATATCACAATCCATTGCTGATCTGATTTTTGAAAGTAATGTGGATGTATATAAAATAAAAGGGTTGAATGCTTTGGTGGCTGAAGGCAAAGATGGCATTGTTGTTAAAAGGCTTCAGCTTGCTCACAAAATGAAAAGTATAATCAATGGCATAGCTCTTGATGGTGAAGATGAATATGATAAGAAAACAAATACATTCACAACCCTTCCTGAAATTGATGATAGAGCTATTCAGAAAGTTTCTGGTGCTTCTGATATTCCTGTTACCAGATTATTGGGAATAAGTCCAGCTGGTCAAAATGCCACTGGTGAATCTGATATGCTTAATTATTATGATAATGTTCAATCAATTCAAGAGAATGATTTGAGGCCACACATTACTTGGATGGATGAAATAATAGCAGCCAATGAAGGCATTGACCAGGCAATTGAATATGAATTTAATCCACTCAAACAGCTGACAGAGATTGAACAAGCGGATGTTGATTCCAAAAATGCTGCCAGAGACCAAACATATTATGATATGGGAATAATTGAAGGTACAGATATAATGTCTCAACTTGCTGAAAATGGTACTTATGTAACTGTTGATGAAAATAGGGTTGAAGAAGAAAAGAAAAATGAAGATTTGGATTTTGATGATTAAACTTATTGAGAGATAAAGTTTCGGCAAAAAAAATATTAAACAGGAGTTAAAATATGGCTAATTCATTAAAGAGAATTGAAAAATCCAGAGACAAACAATTTCAAGATCGTTGCCTGTATTATATGTATGAACAAGCAGACATTATATTTGAACAAACAGCACCTGACGCAGATGATTTGTTGCTGGCAAAGGCTTTATGGGCTGGACAAGTTAAATCTGAAGACATGGCAAGAATTGTTATGACTAACACAACCGTTGGCGGGAAAATTGATACTGACACAGATGTACCTGATTCTGATATCGAATATACAGTGAAAACAGATAATAAATTCCATGACCTTGCTTTAGCTTATAAATCTGCTGGATTAATAGGAGTATAACATGGCAAATGAAGTAAGAAAAAAATTAAGAACAGCTTTTGTTGCTCAAGCTAGTGCTGCTATTACTGCTGATGCATTTTCTAGTGGCTCTGAAACACCCCTTGATAATACTTATGATGGTGGCTCAGAAAACTGTTTAGGTGCTGATCAGGCCCGTATGTCAATCAATATTACTGCTGCACCTTCAAGTGAAGCAGTTGCTGAAATTTGGACTGCTAAATATGATGATGAGAATTCACAATATGAACAATATGAATATGCTTTGTCTGCTGTAATCCCTGTAACAGTAACTGGATCATACTCAGCTGGATTTATTGTGCTTGATTCGAGCCTGACCAAAGCGAAGATCAAAGCCATTGACTATGGCTTTACAGCTGAATTAATAGCAACACCAATACTACCTGAGATTCAATAACGATGCTGTTTTTACAACAATCATATAAGCAGCAACCTAAACAATGGGGGGCTTTTTCAAGCGTTCAAAGCAACCTATTTGATGTTGTAAATAGTATTGGTATTGACCCAAACTTAATCAATTATGCTGTTCCTGGGTGGGAAAATGCAGGCTTGGTTGCTCATAATTATGCAAAAAGTAAGGTTGATTCTGATCTATCGTCTGGTGCTATTTTTGATAAAGATAAAATAAAATGTATTACTGATCTTGATCATATAGACACTAATTTAACAATTGGTACTTTTGGCACAAATGAGGCTGGCAGTTCAACTAGATTCTCGTTCATGTTTGGTTATCAGAAGATTATAGCCCCATCATCTTTTTATTACTTTACGAACAGTTCAGGTGCACTGGACTCATTTTCAATTATTGGTAATCCATCTAACAGAAACCTTTCTTTCTCTGTAGGTGGAGCAGCAATTGGTGTTGGGGCAGATAGTGGTGTTGAGGCTTTTAATATACTGACAGATGGTAAACCACACATTTTTGGTGTCACAGGCACTTTCGGCAATATACCCAATTTCGTTTTAGATTCAAAAGTTTATGTAGGTAGCACAACTGCAAGTTCTCTGACCAGTGCTGTTTCAAATGATGTGTTTTTTGGTGGTAGGAATGACTCTGCCGGTAGACATTGTGGTGGATTGATTGGTCCAATTATTTCCAGCTATGAAAACTGGACAGTAAACCAAATGTTATCACTAAGCGAAAATTTTAATAGTATTTGGAAACCAAGAATACCTGTTTTTTATAGTTTACCAGAGGGTGGTGGTTCACCATTATTGCCTATAAAGATTAATGACCAAATATTGTCATTTATTGGTAAAAAAGGCAATTCTGGGTCTGTTAATGCAACAGCAGGATCAGGAGCAATATCAAATTCAGGAAATGAAGGAAAGAATGGTATCATCAGCATAACATTTGATGTTCTTGTTTCTTTGCTGGGTGCAGAAGGTCAAGTTGTTTTTACTGGAGTATTAAATTCAAATTTGCAAGATAATTTGTTATCCACCATAGGCCAAAAAGGGAATTTTGGCAATTTTGATTCAAATATTGATGATATTATATCCTTATTTTTAGCTTCAAAAGGATTTGCTGGAGTTGCTGATATTAGTGTATCAGTTGGATCAGAAATCATTGGCAAATTAGGCATCAAAGGTGATCTTGATATAATCCTTGAGGATGCAGAACTGAAAATGTATGAGATTAAAATATCTGGCAGAATATTTCAAATATTGTTATCTACAAAAACAGGACAGATAACTATTTTGAGTAAATCAGATGATATAAGCATAACAAGTAAATCAGGCAATATAAATATAGGAGCAGGATTATGACAGCAGGAATTGTTGATGATTTAAGGAATGGTTGGCTTGATGATATAATAGCTGACCTTGATAAAGGTGGTGGTGGATCTGGGCAAGGTAAAATTAAAATTTATACAAGTCCAAGACCAGCAAAAGGTGCTGCAATTACTACTCAGTTGCTGATTGGAACTCCTTTGTTTGGGAATCCTTCTGCTGGTGCAGCTTCTGGAGGTGTAGCAACTTTTAATTCTTTTACCACAGATCCTTCTGCTGGAAATCCAGGAGAAGGTGTATGGGCAAGATGCACTGATTCAGCAGATGATTTTGTAATGGATCTTGAAGTTGGAAAACAGTTTACACTTGATGGAGATATTTCATCAGGGTCAGCAGCGGTCACAAATATTGTTGATACTTCTCTTATTGATACAGGTATGGAGGTGACTGGAACAGGTATTCCAGCAGGAACAACAGTTGACTCAGTTGATAGTGGAACTCAGATCACATTAACACAGAATGCTACTGCTACTGCAACCAATGCTTTGACATATACTACTCCTGATGCAGATCTGCTTTTTAATGATAACAATTTTAGTGTTGGTTCATCAATTGCTATTTCATCAGGAACACTAACAGCAGGAAATGCATAATGACTTGCTCAGACTTAATATCAACAGGAACATTCCCAGAGAATAGAACAACATATCACCCATATTCTTTTGAAGATAAAGAAGGTAATCCAATAACTAGTGCTGAAAAAATTGAATACAAATTATCTGATGGGATAGAAACCCTGGTTGACTGGTCTGAAATTAATCCTCCAACTGCTCCTGGTGAGTTGGAAATACCTGCAGATGACAACATAATAGATGATTCTGATAAAAGGTTTCTCACTTTCAAGGTCACTCACAATGGTGGCAAGCAAATAACAAAAACAATACTATATGTGTTGGAAAATTCAGTGAATATATGAGTTATGTTATCCTAACAATTTTGTTAATATCTTCAATGATATCAACCAGTAGTGGTTTTAGAAAAAATGAGGGTAGTTATATGTTGGTGCCACAAATGGCTCTATATGGGCTTATTATGGTGCTTAAATAGGAAATATGGATATTGGCTAAAAAACAAAAAATAGCATCTCCAATTAGGAGTCAAAAAGGCTTGGAGCTTCAATATCAGAGGCAATTAGCAAAGCTTGGGAAAGCACTTGTGCTTGCTATTAGGAAGGAATTATTGCCATATCTAAAATCCAATCAGGAATCTTATGTGATGGATGGAGTTGGAGATCAACTTGGTGTTATTTTTAGAAGATTGAATGCTGTGTTCACAGGGAACATAACTGCAGGATTTGCACAGAATACTGCAGCACAAATGGTTCAAAGAGTAGGTGCTACCAATAAAAGAAGGTTTGACAGAACTGTTCATGCTGCTACTGGGGTGGATCTTGGTTCTGTGGTTGCTTCTGAAGGGCTTGAAGATTTCATAGCATTGAGTGTAAATAAAAATGCTTCATTGATCAAATCACTTCCTGAAGAATATTTGACACAAGTAGAGACAATTGTGAATAATGGAGTGGCTAGTGGAGCAAGGTACAGCACTATTGAAAAACAGATTGTTGGTAAAGTTGGAACTGCTAATAGCAAATTGGCAGGAAGAATTAAAACCATAGCAAGAAATGAAGTTCAAACAATCAACTCTCAAATCACACTGAGAAGGTCTGAAGCACTAGGCATAACAAAAGGCATCTTCAGAACAAGTCAAGATGAGCGGGTCAGACCTTGCCATGAAGAATTGAATGGAGTTGAATATGAACTTAAAAAAGGTGCTTGGTCAAAATCGTGTCAAAAATTTATACAACCAGGAATAACTGATATCAATTGTCGGTGTTCCTATAGTCCTATAATAGAGGTGGAAAATGCTGCAGCTTAATTTTACAAAAGATAAAGCCCCTGAATATTTAGAGTTCTTAGCCAAAGGAAAAGCAGCTGATAAAGGGCTTATTTTAGGCGATAAATCCTTTTTTAGAGCTACTGTAGACGAGACTACTGGCTTTCTGACTGCACCTGTTAAATTAGCTCGTACAGGTGTTCAGCACTATTTTGGTTTTGAGCTTGGATTGCCAGATAGAGCTTTAGAAAAAATTGGAGTTTTTAGATCACCTGATGAAGTCTTTCACCCTGATAGCATTAAGAGCTTTGTGAATCTTACTGTGACAGATGATCACCCTGATGATGCTGTCACAGTTGACAATGTAAAAGATCTTCAAGTTGGAACAGTATCTCATGTTGAAAAAGATAATGAGGTGCTGGCTGGTGTGGTTACCATAACAGACAAAGAAGAAATCAAAAAGATCAAAGATGGAAAGGGTGAAGTTTCTGTGGGATATGCACAGAAACTTATTGAACAAAAAGGAACATTTGATGGAGTTGAATATGAGTTTGCTCAGACTAATATCAGAGCAAACCATTTAGCTATAGTGGATGCTGGCCGTTGTGGCTCTGCGTGCAAAATAACCATAGATAAGAAGGAGAAACCTGTGAAAATCACAATTGATGGCATCGAGTATGATGTTGAAAACACACAGCTTGCACAGGCCATTCAAAAACAGCAGTCAGCACACGATGCTGAAGTGAAAGGCCTGAAAAAGAAATTGGATCAGGAAGAAGAAGAAAAGAAAGAGATGGAAAAAGAAAAAGACAAAGCAGAAGCTGCTAAAGATGCTTTGGAAAAATCCACCCTCGATTCTGATGCAATTAACAAGCTTGTTGCTGACAGAGCAGAATTAATTGCAACTGCAAAAGAAATTCTTGGGGATAAAATGAAAGAATGCACAGATTGTCCCAAAGAGATCAAATCTGCAGTCATTGACAAAGTGCTGGGTGAAACTGATCTATCTGGCAAATCTGATGACTATATTGATGCTATGTATGATATGGCCATCAAAGCTTCAAAAAAGGCAAGTGACTCCCTGAAAAGCCTTGGTGATAATTTCAAAAAGAAAAAAGTCACTGATGGAGAAGGGAAAGAAAAAACCAGAGAATCAGCCAGAGGTTGCTATATGAAAGATACTCTGAAAATGGAGGAGGTGTAATATGCCTGTACAGACAACTTATACAGCTGAACATGCTGCTGCTTTTGAAGGGCAAAGAGCCAATCTTGGATTGACAAATATCACTTCCAAAGTTGCACAAGATTCTGACATTGCTTTTGGTAGAGCTATTGTCAGAGGTACAGCAGACAGCCAAGCAAAATTACCAACTGCCACAGGGCAGGCTTTTATGGGAATTACAGAACTGACAACTGCCTGGGCTGAAAATGCTTCTGGTCTGCATCTTTATGCAGAAAACAGAGAAATGAACATCATTGACTTTGGTGAAATCTGGGTTTACACAGAGCAATCTGTTGTTCCTGGTGATGCTGTTTATTTCCGGCATACTGCTGATACTGCTCCATTGGATGTGGTTGGTCGATTCAGAAAAGACTCAAGCGGTGGTGATGCTGATCTTATTACTGGTGCTTCTTTTGAGACCACAACTGCAGCTGGTGATCTTGCAAAAGTTAAACTTAAT
>Ga0194001_1000038_pt1 | contig 10644 bp, 10 predicted proteins | sample FLT_78_MG_FD_140316 | JGI IMG/M metagenome (GOLD analysis project Ga0194001, IMG submission 140316) | Sediment microbial communities from the Broadkill River, Lewes, Delaware, United States - FLT_7-8_MG | ecosystem: Environmental > Aquatic > Freshwater > River > Sediment | place: USA: Delaware... | reverse complement strand
TGAAAGTATGTTTATTTTTAAATATTTAAAATATTTTAAATCAAAATGGTAGAAACTACAAATAAAGGTTACGTTTGTCAAATTATTGGTCCAGTATTAGATATTGAATTTCCAAGTGGAAACTTACCTCCAATTTACAGTGCACTTAAAATCGAAACTGCAGATGGAATCGGGAATATTGTTGAAGTTCAACAATTATTAGGTGATAACAAAGTACGTGCAGTATCAATGCGCTCAACAGATGGTTTAAAACGTGGTGTTGAAGCTGTTGATTTAGGTAGTCCAATTACTGTTCCGGTTGGTACTCCAACCTTAGGCCGAATTTTCAATGTAATTGGTGAGCCTGTAGATGAGCAAGGTGATGTTTCTTTAGATGAGACTTTACCAATTCATCGTGATGCTCCTGCCTTTACTGAATTAGAAACAAAACCATCAATTTTTGAAACTGGTATTAAAGTTGTAGATCTATTAGCACCTTACCGTCGTGGTGGTAAAATTGGTTTATTTGGTGGTGCTGGTGTAGGGAAAACAGTATTAATTATGGAATTAATTAATAACATTGCTAAAGCACATGGTGGTGTATCAGTTTTCGGTGGTGTAGGTGAACGAACACGTGAAGGTAATGATTTATACGAAGAAATGAAAGAATCAGGTGTAATTAATGCTACTAATTTCCCTGAATCAAAAGTAGCGTTAGTATATGGTCAAATGAATGAGCCTCCTGGGGCACGTATGCGTGTAGGTTTAACTGCGTTAACAATGGCTGAATATTTCCGAGATGTAAATAAACAAGATGTTTTATTATTTATCGATAATATTTTCCGTTTCACACAAGCTGGTTCTGAAGTATCTGCGTTATTAGGTCGTATGCCATCAGCTGTAGGGTATCAACCTACGTTAGCTACAGAAATGGGTGCATTACAAGAACGTATTACTTCAACAACTCAAGGTTCAATTACTTCAATTCAAGCAGTTTATGTACCTGCCGATGATTTAACTGATCCGGCTCCAGCGACAACATTTGCTCACTTAGATGCAACAACAGTATTATCACGTAATTTAGCAGCAAAAGGTATTTATCCGGCTGTAGATCCATTAGATTCTACATCAACAATGCTACAAATTGGAATTGTTAGTGATGAACATTATGAACTTGCAGAAACTGTAAAAGAAACATTACAACGTTATAAAGAATTACAAGATATTATTGCCATTTTAGGTATTGATGAATTATCTGAAGAAGATCGGATGACTGTTGCTCGTGCTCGTAAAGTTGAACGTTTCTTATCTCAACCTTTCTTTGTAGCTGAAATTTTTACTGGTTCTCCAGGGAAATATGTAAGTTTAGAAGATACAATTAAAGGGTTTAATATGATTTTAAAAGGTGAATTAGATGATTTACCAGAACAATCATTCTATCTTGTAGGAAACGTTGATGAAGCAATTTCAAAAGCAGAAACTCTAAAATAAGGAGTAATTAATATATGGTTATGAACATTCGCGTTCTAACTCCGGATAGAGTTATTTGTTCTACAACAGCAGATGAAGTTATTTTGCCTGGCTTAACTGGTCAAGTTGGTGTGTTAGATGGGCATGCAACTTTAATTACAGCTCTAGATACAGGTTTACTTAGGATTAAATTAGCTGATAAATGGACACCCATTATTTTATGTGGTGGTTTAGCAGAAATTGATCGTAATCGTGTTACAGTTCTTGTGAATGACGTAGAAGAACTTGTTTCTGTAGAACTAAATGAAGCGACTAAAGAGTTAGAAAAAGCTACATCAGCAATTGAAAAAGCTGAAACAAGTAAAGCAAGACTGGATGCTTCAGTTGAATTAAAAAAAGCTACAGCACGGCTTGAAGGTATAAATTATTTATCATAAAATATAATATCAGTAAATTTTTTTTACTGATATTAGAATTCGAGTTAAAAATAAGATACCATATTTTTACTTAACAGATACTATAAAAAACAAAAGATCTATAAACTAACTTTATGGTAACAAACTCTGATTTTAATTTTACAAATAATGAAGCAGTAATTTTAGAATTACCATTTTCAGAACATATTGAAGAACTGAGACAGAGGCTATTTCATATATTTTGGATAATTTTATTTTTAACGTGTACAGCGTTTATTGAAGTTAAACTTTTAGTTAAAATATTAGAACTGCCAGTTGACAATGTGAAGTTCTTTCAACTATCACCGGGTGAATATTTTGTTTCAACTGTAAAAATTTCTTTTTATACAGGTTTACTTTTTGGAAGCCCCTTTGCAATTGGACAAATTATATTATTTTTATTGCCGGGTCTAACTAAAAAAGAAACAAAAGTTATTTTACCTTTATTGTTGAGTTCTTTATGTCTATTTGGTTTAGGTTTACTTTTTTCTTACTATGCTTTAATTCCTGCAGCTTTAAATTTTTTTTTAAATTATAGTGACGAAGTTATTGAACCTCTTTGGTCATTTGACCAGTACTTCGAGTTTATACTTGTTCTTTTCTATAGTACAGGTTTAGCTTTTCAAATCCCAATTATACAAATTTTACTGGGATTACTGAATTTTGTTTCAGCCCAACAAATGTTAGGTGCATGGCGATATGTAATTCTTATCTCAACAATCATTGGAGCAGTTTTAACGCCTTCTACTGATCCTCTTACACAATTATTGCTTTCATTTGCAATATTATTACTTTATTTTTCAGGCGTAGGTATCCTGTTTTTAATAAAAAATTAATTTATATATACTTAAAAAGTATTTAATTCATGGCAACTAACAAGTTTTTTAAAAGTCTTTTATTTACTTTCACTATTGCTATCAGTTTATTTGGTTTTTCTGTAGAAAATTCATTTGCATACCCTGTATTTGCTCAGCAAGGATATGCAAATCCACGTGCAGCAAATGGTAAATTAGCTTGTGCTAATTGTCATTTAAATCAAAAAGCTATTGAAATTGAAGCACCACAAGGTGTACTTCCTAATTCTGTATTTGAAGTTGAAATAAAAGTACCATACGATGTAAATCGTCAACAAATTAGTGCTGATGGTAAACCAGCCGATTTAAATGTTGGTGGAATTCTTGTTTTACCTAATGGATTTAAATTAGCTTCTAAAAAGCAAATTTCTCCAGAAGTTAAAGCAAAAAATAAAGGTGTATTTATTTCACCATATAGTACAGAGCTTGATAATATTTTAGTTGTAGGTCCAATTCTCGGTAAAACACATCAAGAACTTATATTTCCTGTTGTAGCACCAGACCCCGACAAAGACTCAGATGTTAAATATTTAACATATCCATTCTATGCTGGTGGTAACCGTGGTCGTGGTCAAGTTTATCCAACTGGTGAGAAAAGTAATATAAATGCTTTTGGTGCAAGCCAAGCTGGTCAAATTACTGAAATTACATCTACTGAAAAAGGTGAATCAAAAATTACAATTGTTAACTCTGATGGTGTAACAACTTCTCAAACTCTTTCAGCTGGTTTACAATTACTTGTAAAGCAAGGTGATATAGTGAAAAATGAACAACCATTAAACATTGATCCAAATGTTGGTGGTTTTGGCCAAGAAGAATCTGAAATTGTATTGCAAAGTTCATCACGAGTTTTAGGCTATTTAGCTTTCTGCTTCTGTTTATTGTTAACGCAAATTCTTTTAGTTCTTAAAAAGAAACAATATGAAAAAGTTCAAGCTGCTGAACTTAATTTCTAATAGTTGTTATTCGATAGTTTACTCTCGAAGAAAATTTCTTTAAATTTTTAGTTTACATAAAGAAGAAAAAATTGATTTTAATAATACCTCAATATAAAAATTATTCAATTAATTAAGAATATTTATTCTTAACTCTTCTATTAAACTTAAACTTCAGAAATGACAAAATAATAATTGTCATTTCTGAAGTTTATTTTAAATGACGGAAGTTTTTTAATAATATTTTGTTTATTTTTTATTTCGGATATGATTCTCTTTAATTTAATTCATAAATATTTAAGAATGATTTTATAATTAATAAAAAAAATAATTTAAATTTATACCAAACCCTAATTTTAGAATTTGGCATAAACTTTAGTGATTACAATTGATTAAGTTTTATGTATAATTTGTTTAATCTTCAATTTCAAATATTTCTTTAAAGACTTTTGATACTTTATCTCCAGAATCAATTGATTCTAATGGATCTTTTCGTAAGCGATGGCGTAAACACAATGTAATGATACGTTCAATATCTTCTATTGTTACCTTTTCTCTGCCGTTGTACGCTGCGTGTGCTTTTGCTGCGCGGTTTGTTACAATATCACCCCTTAATCCATCTACATCTAACTGACTGCAAACTTCAGATATTTTAACACGGAAATCATAATCAATTTGAACATTAGGTAATAATTTTTGAGCATCAACAATTTTTGTACGCAACTCTTGTTGTTGAGTTTCGTAATTTTCCATCCAGACCATTGGAGTTTGGTCAAATGATGTCCGTTCTTCAACTACTTTTACACGCAAAATTGGATCTTTAACAGTACGAATTTCTGCATGCATACCAAATCGATCTAATAATTGTGGACGTAACTCGCCTTCTTCCGGATTACCTGATCCAACTAATACAAATCGAGCAGGGTGACGAATTGAAATGCCTTCTCGTTCAACAGTATTCCAACCAGAAGCTGCCGAATCTAGTAAAATATCAACTAAATGGTCATCTAATAAATTAACTTCATCAACATAAAGTAAGCCACGGTTAGCTTTTGCTAATAAACCTGGTTCAAAAGCTTTTATCCCTTCAGTTAATGCTTTTTCAATGTCAATTGTCCCACAAACACGATCTTCGGTTGCTCCTAAAGGTAAATCTACCATTGGAATTTTGATAAATTCTGTTTCTAATGTTTCACCATTTTGAACTGCTGTTTTTACCTCATTTCCCATTAAATCTAAATCTGATTTATGTGAATTAAAAGGATCATCTTTTACAACTTCAATTTCTGGAAGTAAGTCCGCAATGGCTCTAATTGTCGTCGATTTCCCTGTACCACGGTCTCCCATAATCATAACCCCACCAATTTTTGGGTCAATTACATTCAATTGTAAAGCCAATTTCATTTCTTCTTGGCCTACAATTGCAGTAAAAGGAAAAACAGGTGAAGAGAATTTTTTTAAATCTTGTGTTACCATAACTAGCAATTAAATATATAAATTTTTGATTAAAGTTTAAATTATTGGTAAAGTGTTGACCCTAAACGAATAGCTAAAACACTTGCCAATAAAGCAGACATTAACGCAATATAAACTTGAAAATCAGTAATCATAATATTATTTTTATATAAATTTCTAACGTAAATTGATTCTAAGGAATTAGAGCATTTTTTTTACTATTACCCTAACAAATTATATATAGATTATAGTTTAAATCTACAATTTAAATATAATTTGTTACTTTTTATAGTTTACCAACTTGACTTAGTAACTCCTGGTAATAAACATTGATGGGCCATTTCACGTAAAACATGGCGTGATATACCAAAATCTCGATAAAAACCTCGAGGGCGACCTGTTTTCCAACAACGGTTTCGAATACGAATTTTAGAACTATTTCTAGGTAAACGTTGAATTTTTGAATGAATTTCTAATTTTAAGTTAAAATCACTAGTGCTATTATATTCTTCTAATAACGCTTGACGTTTTGATTCATATTTTTTGGTTAGTTTAATTCGTTTTTTTTCTCTTTCAACCATACTTTTTTTTGCCATAAACTTCCTTAAATTTTTAAATGTATTTTAAGTTGGTATAAATATGAATAATAAAGCTAAAAATAAATGTTAGTTTTTAAGCTTTCTATATTTTAGACTAATTGTATATTTATACAGTTTATATAGCAATATTTAAAATCTAGAACTTATGAATCTCTATGAGTTAAAATATTGCTATTTCTTAGTATTTAAAAGTGCGAATTTTACTGAGCTAATTTTGAAATATAAGTTGAGTTTTTATTTGGTAATATTGTATAAGTACTTAATAATTCACGGAATTCATCTCCTTCCATTGTTTCAACATCTAATAATCGTTCAACAACTAAATCAATAATTACACGATTGTCTAAAATTATTTGAAGAGCTTTTTCTTCACAATAGTTAATAATTTTACATACTTCATCATCAATTCTGTCAGCAATACTTTCAGGATATTCTGATTCTTGATTCATTGTTGCACCTAAAAAAACTTGACCATTCGATTCATCTTCTAAAGCAATTGGCCCAATATTAGACATACCAAAACGGGTTACCATTTGACGTGCTAAATTAGTAACTTGTTGTAAATCACTGCTTGCACCAGTCGTAACTTCTGGATCACCAAAAATAATTTGTTCTGCTGCGCGACCACCTAATGTTCCTATAATTCGTGCTAATAAGGCTGAACGAGAAATTAAACTTTGATCTTCGTCTGGCGTAAACCAAGTTAAACCTTTGGCTGTTCCTCTTGGAGTAATTGAAATTTTTTCTACTTCATCATGTGATTGAAGTACGGTGCCTGTAATTGCATGGCCAACTTCATGGTAAGCAATTAATTTTTTGTTTTTACTATCTTCCATTGGAGTACCAGCAATACCTCCGATAACTCGATCAATCGCTTGATTAACTTCGTTTTTTGAAATGGTTGATTTTTTATAGCGTGTTGCTAAGATAGCAGCTTCATTTAATAAATTTGCTAAATCGGCACCTGAAAATCCTGGAGTTCGATTTGCTAATTGAACTAATGAAACATCTTCTCCTAACGGTTTGTTTTTGGCATGAACTTTTAAAATACTTATACGACCTAATCGATCAGGTAAATTAACTGTAACTTGTCGATCAAATCGTCCAGGCCGTAATAAGGCTGCATCTAAAATATCTACACGGTTTGTAGCACCAACAACAATTACACCTTTATTTTCTTTAAACCCATCCATCTCAGTTAACAATTGGTTTAGTGTTTGTTCGCGTTCATCATTTCCACCACCAACACCAGCACCACGTTCTCGTCCTACCGCATCAATTTCATCAATGAAAACAATACAAGGAGCATTTTCACCAGCTTTTTGGAATAAATCTCTTACTCTTGCTGCACCAATACCAATAAACATTTCAACAAATTCCGAACCCGCTACACTAAAGAATGGAACGTCTGCTTCATTTGCAATTGCTTTAGCTAATAATGTTTTTCCTGTTCCTGGAGGCCCAACTAATAAAATTCCTTTTGGAATTTTTGCGCCAACAACTGTATATTTTTCAGGTTCTTTTAAAAATGAAACAACTTCTTCAAATTCTGCTTTTGCTTCATCAACCCCGGCAATGTCACTAAAATTAATTCCTGTATCTGGCCGTTTCTCAAATCGTGCTGTTGATTTACCTAAACTTAATGGTGACTGACCTGAACCACCGCCAAAGTTTTCAGAATTTTGGAAGAAATAAACTAAACCAGCAATAAAAATTAATGGTAAGAGTAAATTACTTGCTATTGTAACAAACAGATTTTTTTGTTCTGCTGGGTGGGCATCAAAATCAATATTATATTCTTTTAATTTTTGTATTAATTGAGAAGCTCCTACTGGAATCTCAACCCGAATTGTTTGAGGGCGATTGCCTAATTCTGGGCTAGAAGCTTGAACTATAGCATTCCGACTATTATCGTATAAATCAACCTGTTTTACCCATCCCATCTCTAAATATTCCAAGAAACGTCCATATGTCATACGTGAACTTACAACATTTTGATTTAATTGGGCTTCATTTCTTATATTGTCTGGACTTTCAGGGGTTTGCATTTCAAATGTTTTGACATTTAAGTCAATAGTACTAATAAGAATTGCTCCTATTAGAGCTGCTCGTAAAATTTTTTGTCCCATTTCTTTATTGTAATTAATTTTTATATAAATATAACTTTACAATGAATTGTAACATATCCAAAATATTAAAAACAACAAAAATTTTATTTGCTTTTACTCTCATAATATTTTTAGAAAAATAATTTAAAAAAGTTTATATTTTAACTCTTGCTTTTTTATTTATTTAACAGTAATATATTATTATATTGTATATCATTTTTATTAGGTTCTATGTACTTTTAGATCGTATTTATATAGCTGGTGTAGCTCAACGGTAGAGCAACGGATTTGTAATCCGTAGGTTGGGGGTTCAAATCCCTTCACCAGCTTTTCTATAGTAAATTTAAATTATTATCTCTTTAGGTTGCGATAAGTTTTAGTTTTGGTAGATTTGAATTAATTAAATTTTCGTTTGCTTGTGTGCTGTTAACTTAATTCCTTACAGCCATCACTATTAAAATAGAAAAAAAAACGTTTCACACTGCCGTTAAAAAAACATCAATATAGTAAACAAAAAAGTGGTAGAGGCTATTGTAGTTTTTCTTGTACTTTTTTCTAAAACAGGTATATTAAAATAAACTACTTAAATACTGTAGTATCCAACAACTCTGTGACTACATATAAATACGGCTATGCCAAAAAAGAAGATAGTCGCAGTAAATATATTCTTACCTTCAGATAACTTAATATTAGTATACCTAGCACAAAAACCGACAAGTGCATAATTTACAGCATTAATTGGGCTTATATTTATAAGAATACTTATAACTCATCTAACTTACTTGAAAGCTCAGGAAGCAATTCAGTACTATTTCCATTAAAAACAAGTACTGGTAATAATGATAGTACAACGTTATATCCAGGTGCAAATGCACTAATTTAAAATATCCGTGCACTGAAATTAAATACTACCCCAGTACATTAAACATATACTCATAAGTGAAGGGATAATATAAACTTTGTTTTTTCATTAAATTAATAAAGTATTAGTAAATTGCTTTTTTACATGGGCAAACCTAGCCTCAGTAAGAATTCGAACTATAATCCAAAAAGGGCACGTTAATCCTTGAATTTAGAAAACTCCGGAAGCCTGAGTTAATTTATAATTGATATAAATTTGTTGCTTTAGGCTGGGGTATAGTTCGGGGTTTTATCAGCGATAAGTAAACTATCTGAAGTAAACAATATAAGATTACCAATTAGCAAGACTCTATTTCTTAGTGTATGCAAATCTGTTATGAGTACTGTAATAATTTTACTAAAAACACTTATTCTTAATATATTTCAGACTATTAATAGATCATCGGATTAAAATCGCTTTACACTAACATTAGTATTCTTACTCTTTTAAGAAAAAAATCTCATATATAGAGTATTCCTTTATTGTACGTTCTAATATACGTAATTTATATACTATGTTAATTAATATTTAGTTATTAGGTTTAATTCATTTAGTTTAATTTTTATTTATGGAATATATTCGCTTTTAAGTTTTCGACTTTATAAACCAATCATATTTCGAATAATAATATATATACTTATAATAAAAGCTAAACTAAATACAATTAAAAACCAACGTAGTTTTGGTGTCTTAAATAAATTTCTAAAAGGCGTTAATATAATTAATATTAATCCTATTACACTACTAATAAAGAATCGGGGATATCGAACTATGTTAGTCCAAAAGTTATTCATATATAATAATTATTAAATATCTAACATACTACTAGATATTATATATAAAAAATTCTAAAATTTTAACTAACCTACTTTAAGCTAACTTAATATATCACAATTAATAATCGAAATTAAGTTTATCCCTTTTAATGTTAGACAAACTTATTATTTATGAAATATAAATAATACATTTGTTTTTAGTATTTTAGATTTGTTTTTTCTTCTTCTTCCTATTAATATTAAAAGCCTTCAACAATCTTACGTTATTTGAAAAATATTCACATGAATGTTTACTAATATTATTCAAGAATTTAATATGCTTAATATTTCCATTTGGAACAATTCGATTTTTGATAACGGCATATTCCATCTGCAATATTAAGTTCATTCATAATAAGAATATTTCCCATCAAGCAAATCAATTATATCTTCAGCATTTTTTATAGTAATTTTCGCTAGAAGAATCATAATCTGAGACAATGTTATAAAATCGATCTTGTATATGAACCAAGGTATGGGTTGGGACACACAGACTCTTAATGACAGTATATAGGATATATTAATGTTTCCATTACTAAGTCGGATACATCCTTTAAAAACATATTTCCAGCTACTGATAATTATTTTCTAGTCTTGGGCATGTAATAATATTCCCATAGCAGTTGGTGGAACAACGTCTAAAGCTTAACGAGTTTTATTAACTAATGACATTAAGATAGTTCGTAATTGACTATCAAAATATTTTGTCACAAAATCAGTGTCACTAAGTATTTTAATGCGCAAAATTAATTTGGCTAGGCCAAACTTGACGGGAATTGGATGTGTTGATTGAAGAGTCTTAACAAGTATAGCAGCCCGTAATGGAAACTCTTCTTCGGGTAAAGAAATATATACTATGTTGATCTAAAAGTTATTCATATATAGATGTACATAATCTCTGACCTAAGATTACATATTATATATATAAAAAATTTTCTAGTATTCTATCGAATAAAATGTTACTATATAATTATAGTATAAGGCTCTGTAGCTCAGTGGTTAGAGCAGGGGACTCATAAGCCCAAGGTCGTAGGTTCAAATCCCACCAGAGCCATCTACTATTCTAGTTTTAT
>Ga0194001_1000035_pt1 | contig 10912 bp, 19 predicted proteins | sample FLT_78_MG_FD_140316 | JGI IMG/M metagenome (GOLD analysis project Ga0194001, IMG submission 140316) | Sediment microbial communities from the Broadkill River, Lewes, Delaware, United States - FLT_7-8_MG | ecosystem: Environmental > Aquatic > Freshwater > River > Sediment | place: USA: Delaware... | reverse complement strand
TTTTGCTTGTCGCGTATTAACTGTATTGTTCTGTCGCATTCAGCTTGATTTTGTGGTTTATATAAAGTTATATTAGGAAATTGTTCTGTGACTAATTTTTTAAATAACTTCCAACGCATTGGGAAAGACTCGTTAGCCCTACCTTTACATTCAATAATAAAATCGTCACCAATAAAATCAGGAGTGTACTTGATGGGTAATATCCGTTTTGCTCCTCTGTTTTTATAATCTCCTTTACCATTTGCTTGACGTGCATAGCACTCGTTTTCAAAATGAAAACCATTTAATAAAACAAATGTTTCTCCTTCGTACTTAGCTTTGATCTTTGCTTTTTTCAAAGCCATATACATATATCGCTCAAGGCCTGAGGCAAAGTTGATACCATCATATGATATCCGCTTTGCCTGTACTGGTCCTCGTTTTTTACGCTTATATTTCTTGCGTATCATAATGTAAACCTTCGTTACCGTTTTGACCTATGATATCCATGCGGCGTAACATTGCCTCTTCGATCTCATCAGTCAAGCATCGTCGCGCTGCTTCGATATAAAGTAACGCATCCATTATTTCTTCTTGAACATCAACTAAGAAACGATCTAAGTCTTTAACCTGACCTTCAATCTCTTCCATCATTGTAGCACCATATTTTTCTTGGCCTATAATACTACGTTCGTCCATCTTCCTTAGCACGGCCTGTACTATCTTGTCTTTAGTTTTAATCTGCATCTTTCACAAATGTTCCGTTTACCATAGCTCCAGTTCTATTGCTGATCTCATTGTAAGCACTGCTGATGCAATGCTCAACGTCAAACCCACCGAGATGGGAAAGATTGGTGAGTACAACAATACAATCGCCAATGGCATCAACAAACTCATCTTTATCGTCTTTGAGAATTGCTTTTCCGAGCTCTCCGACTTCTTCCATAAGTTTAACAAATTGCGTTTTAGTATCTCCACTATCATATATACCTCGTTTATCAGCCCAGTCACGAATACTATCAAAGACAGTTGCGCCTGTAACTTCTGTAGCTGGTTCAGCTATAAAAGCTTCATGATAAGCCTTGTTATAAATGTAACATCTCTCGTTATTGTACATAGACGTCTTTGCATTGTGTACAATCCATGGTATTGTAGTTGAATTGATTTCGAATTTACCGTGTAGAGTTTCCCAGCTGAGCCCAATGTTATCCATCAGATGCCCTTTAAGTTTGTTAGCTGGACACGGGAAGGTTGACGTTTGTTCTGTAGCGTTTATATTCATTTTCTTAAATAGATTTTTATATAATTTTCTGTCGACCTTATAGCCATAAGACTTTTGAAGTTCTATTTCGCGGTCTGATATAAAATCTATATCGTCTGACTGCTCAAGAACTTCATACTCTCCCTCCTTATAGCCTTGCATAAGGGTTACTCGGGTATTAAGATCACGTGTAACACCTATCTTTTTACCTGGTATGTGGTATAAATAGTACATTTAAATTAAATTTTATCGTTATATAAATGTAAGTTGTGTGCGTGGTGATAGTATGTACCAACAGGCAAATTTAATCTCTCTGCAACCATTTCTTGCAACGATGCAAATTGATATTGATCGTTACAGAAACCGTACCAGAGATCGTTAGAACGCATATAGACAGACATATACAGCTTGCTTTGTACTATCGTAAACTGTACTGCGTATGTACATGGCGTGTCATAAGCATACTGATGTATTGCTTTACCGTCGTATATACTGATTGCAGCTTGTCTAGTATTAGGATTTTGTTTCAACATGTTAATAACATTTTCAAGTTGATCGTGTCTTTTCCATTGATAACCATAGTTAGAGTTGACTTCTCCGTTTTCATCTGCCATACGCTCCCATATAGGCGGTATTTTACCATACAATTGTCCTAACTTTACAATATTAGGATCACCAGATAAATACCAAGCCCACTCTGCAGCTGCATATTTTTGATTCCATTTACGCTCTTTATTTGTAATCACTTTGTTAGTAGGATCTTCTATTGTAAACCCTATATTAAATAAAGCTTTGGTGCCTGCAAACTCAACACCATTTGTAATGATTTCGTTGTGCATATACTCATAAGCTTCATTTGCTGTCTCGAAAGTATTTCTCATAATAATATCTATAATATTCATAGATCTTCTCCCATATCATATCTTTAATATAAACATGAGGTGATCGATTTGTTTTACCATTTATTGTTATATCGATATACCAAGCACCGGGTTCTTTAGCAAACGGTGCTATTTTTATACCGTTATTAACACACCAGTTCATAGCCTTGTGATCAAGCTCTGTAGTCTCATATGCACCCATATTCCACTCAGACTTTTTCTTAGGCTTCCAGTGTGGCGCCATTATTCCCAGGGCATTTTCTCATCGTCAGCCATACCTGGCAAAACGTGAGGAATAAAACGACCTGATTTATGTTCCCATTTAAAATGTGCTTCAGCTCCATTCTCACCTAAGTTTTGAAACTTTACTTTCAATACCTTAGCTTTAACAGTCTTGGCATCATAGTCTCTATGTACTAGTATACCGTGGTAACTAGCATCGTACCATTCACCACCACCTTTAATGTTATACATAGTTGGCTCTTCAATTTTGCCATTACTATCTTTATACATTTTAGTTGGGTGGGCTACAATAAACGTAAGTACATCATACTTCTTACAAAACATTTCTATCTTAGTTAGATACTCCATTGTGTATCTATTTACATCTTCTGTTTTGCAATCAATATCTCTGATCTTATTAAATGGATCAATTACTAAGCATTTAATACCTTTACGTTTAACAAGTTCAGCGCCTTTACGTAGCACTGACTCAAGACTATACTTGTCCATGTCAATGAAAAAGTAATTATCATTAACGTGTTCTGATACCTCTTTCCATTTAGCACCACCAATGTCTGCACGTGTAGGCATATCGCCCCACGTCTTACGCATTAGTTTATGGGCATGTAAATAAGTTGGCGCATTTTCTGGACTAGCAAACGCTGTTTTCCAACCATAGTTCGCGTTATACCCAACGACCATTTGATCGACGAAGTCACTCTTACCGGAACTAGGAATACCAGTAACAGTAATAAACTGACCAGTGTAAGTCGAAAAGATGTCATCAAAATTAGGAAGGCCGATTTGGTAACCGGGCTTGAAACCATTTTTAACGAAGTCAGTAACTTCGTCCTCAATGTCTTTGAAAGTTGTGACGTTTTCAAGGGGTACTGGTCTGGCCTTTGTAATACGCTCTGCCAGTTTTTCTTTTCCATACTTTAATAAATATTCATTAGCGTCTTTACAGTCTTCGAAGGTTACTAAGAAACATACTTCAGCGCCAAGCCTACGTATAAGCTCTTGCTGCAGCATTTGACCAGCGTCATCTTGATCAACCGCAAGTATTACTTTTTCTTTGTCTTCAAAGTAATCAATACAGTTATCTAGATAATCTAGGTTGTTATTTGTTAGTGTTGCTCCGTTAGGAACTGATATAGCATTTTTAACACCAGCTTCGTGTAAAGCTAACACATCCATTTCACCTTCAGTGATTATACACGTGTCATAACCTACAATACTGTTGATATTATAAAATACTTTTTCAGCACCCTTATATAGCTTAAAGTTTTTGCGACCATCTCTGTATTTAACATTGATTAGTTGGTCACCCATTAAATAATTAAACCATATAGTATTTTCAGTCTTACCTGTCTGTGGCATATACTCAGGACCCTCACCGACCCGAAGATCGGTAAGAGTTTTCTGAGATATACCTCGTGTCTCAAACCATTGTACAACCTTGCTGTTAAGCTCTTTAGTTGGTTTTTGGTCTGGTCTCACGTACTCTTTTTCACTAGCACCTTTACGTTGGTAAGTGTGTAGTTGAAACGTTGTACTACAATTATGACAGGTACCGAGACCCCGTTCCCAATCATACGAAGCACACTGTGCCTTTTGGTTTTTGGGTTGCCTATCGTGAGAGCACAAAGGGCATACACCCTGTGTCTTGCCTTCTTTTAGGCCATATTGATTGAACTCATCAATCAAAAATCCATTGATCTCTACTGTCTGCATTTAATTAAAATGGTAAGTCATCGTCGGCCTGTGCGACCGCAGCTTGTTGTACAGGTGCAGGCCCACCATCTCGAGGCGCAGCCGCTACGTTGTCTCCGTTTGTCCATACTACTTTTACATTACCTAGATAAACCTTATCTTGTTTAGCATCACGCTCATCCTTAGACTGTTGTACAGTTACTGGACCGTTGTTGCCGAACTGATCTGGCTCATCATTGATTGTAATAGTAATGGGTAGGTATTTACCTTTTTTACCTTCGATAATTTTATCTTTAGGTATTTTAGTAAGGTCAATACTTGTTGCTAAAATACTAGCCATTACACATAAGAATTTAACTGATTAAACATACGCTGTAGTTGATCTTTAGTCGCGTTAGTATTACGACGTAAGTTATCTACAGCTTTAACATGGGTCTGGTTCGTGTAAAAGTTATCTACATTAGTTTCAATACCTGTTACTGAACATACTTTAGTTTGAGTTTTTCTTGCTCTTGCCATATTAATTGGTTTAAAGGGTTTTATTAATAAAATATTGTGAAGGATCAAAACCTTCTTGCTTAAAAAATAAATCATAAGCATCGTTTGCTCGTGCAACTTTATCAGAGCCACGCTCGTAAAAGTCTGTTGAGCAATCAAATAATCCGATCTGATGTGTTTCTTTATCTATAACAATAAATAACATTTCATAACCGAATAGTTTACTATATATGTATGCTTGACTATCGTAGTTATACATACGCGCACTGTTTTGAAACTTGTTTATGTTTGCGGTAGTTTTCAAATCAATCACCAGTTTTTCATCGTGATTAACTATATCAGCTTTACCTTTCCACATATTGCTTCCGAGCTGTGCTACTCCAGGCACTTCGTACTCTACATTTTCTCCACGTATAAGACCTTCGCAAACTTCGTTGCCTAACATTTTATCTGTCATTAATTCGATCTTATCTACTTCGTGTTGTAGTAAACATAGTTCACCGCCTGATATCTCTTTGTAAGCCTTAGTGTTCCTAGTTGATGACTCAACTACCTTATACTTTTTCAGTTTATCTGGTTCAAGTATTGCAGTGTGAAAATATCCACCAACTAAGAACGCTGCTGAAGGCTTCGAAGGTTGACCGTATGCGAGAGGATTATTTAGAAGAGCTGATATGTCGCTATTACTAAGATAACGTCTACCAAATTCCCCGTAATAATCTTCATCATTGCGCAGTTTGTTTAGTATTTGCTTTCGTTCCATTAACTTCTGCTAGTTTTAATTTAGCCAACGCTTCCTGGCTTACTTTGTACTTTTTAGTTATAGCAGTTATATCACCGCCTGACTTTAAGTACTCAATAGCCTTTGTAAACGCTTGCGTGTTTACGGACAATGATGGTTTAACGGTTGTGGTTGATTTACCATGGTCGTTGGTTGCATCGCTGTCTTGAGTGTCGTCGATAAGAAATAAATTACCTAATGCATACTTCTTACCGTAACTCGAGGCACTACCAAACTGTTGAGGGGTTTGCATACCTTTCTGATTAAGATCAACACCAACTATAGCTGTAGCTTGAATATTATCTTTGCCATCACTAATTATCGCTGTCGATTCAATCATAGGTGGTAACGAGTCATTGCCAAATGCATCGACAACTTTTTCATTTATCGTTACCGTTATACCTAACTCCTTTAAAAAGGGTTTAGTAGCTTCGAGAATGTCTTCGGCTGATCTAAAGTAGTATTTGCCGAATGAGTTAAACCTAGATTTTTTAGATTTAAACTTTGTTTGTATTGTTGTTAACTTGTCGTTTAACGTCATAAGTTTTGGTATTTGGTATACTTATATAATTACACACAAATATACTGTTTTACATCACTAACTTACAGATAATCAATCACTTGCGAGTGATCAACATTATCAATTAATTTCTGTACAGCTTGCTTTTTTAGCTCGCTTACACGCACATAATTACTGACACCATCTATATTTAATTTAGCTGCGATTTCTTTAGCTGTATGCTTGTCGCAGTCAAGTCCGTAGCTTAATCGTAACACCTCATATTCTTTTGTATTCAAGTGTTTTAACAATAAGCTTTTCAAATAACTATTTAACAAAGCTATATTATATGGCTCTGATTTGTCTGCTATTTGATGTATCATTTGCTCGCCTTCATCATTAGCTGGTTGAGCATCTATAGATAAAAACATAGAATTAAAAAACATTTCAACCATCTTTTTATCTTTAGGGTTTTTACGTATCTCATTCATTTTATGTTCTGGTATACGTATATCGCCTCTGTGCATATCTATGCGACGTCTGATTCCGCCTTTAATACGTTTACTGAAAAACGATTTTAAAGTTTTTTCAATATCGTCAGAATCACTTAACACAGCCCAGTCAAGCTTGTCGACAGCTTTAATTAAAGACTCACTACCGATTTGTATTAAATCATTTATAGTAAGAACACCTGAAGCTTGTTGACTAGTTGAAAACTTACGTGCTAGATTTTCTACTAGCGGTATAAATTTAACTATAAGCTCATTACGACTGTACTCGTGATAAAACTTATGAACAGGCATAGATCGCTTTAAATCCTCTTTATACCTAATGTAATTTTGTACATTATATTTTCTCATACTAATTCTTCTATAATTCCTACTACTTCTGACATAACTAATGTCGCCATAGCTAGCTCAATGTTAAAAGGTAAGAGACAATAGCCCCCTACTCTTACTATGCTTTTGTCATGCTAGCCCAGAAGTGTTTATCTGCGTCTGGATAATTCATAATTGTGAGTTTAAAAGTTCTTTTTCTTTCTTTAGTTCTTGTGTCATATTTCTATAAATAGTACGAGTTGAACAATCAAAATAACTTGCTAGTTTTTTAACAGTTATAATTTGTTTTGCCTCGTTTAATGTTAGCATAGCATCATAGATATCATCTGCAGCTACAGCTTTAGATCTACCTATGATACTACCTACAATACTTAGTTTTTCACTTACTTCAAGGCCACACGTATCGTTAAATATAACTTTACGCAGTTTGTTTTTTGGCGGATATTCTAAGTCATACATGCTAACATCATAGATAATGTTCTTAAACAATTGCTCTGATACATTAAATGTAACAAAACCATTAGCTTTATTTACTACGTGTCTTGCGATATACTCAAACTTGTCTTGATCAAGCTGAGGATTTAGATACCACAATACAAGCAAATGCCATTTAAGAGATTTGTAAGTTGTAATTTTAGCTCTCGTTCTAAACAACTCGTAACACTCGTGTGTACCATTATGATACACCACACCCCAGTCGTGTACTTCATCTGGCTTGTCCGTTATAGGATCTCGCCTGTATACGATGCGGTTGTTGTTTAGAAATTTTAAGTTTCTGTCTTGTGACATTAGCCTATTACTCCTTATTATTAGGGGCTGTTGTCACAGCCTCTTCAGGTTTTAAAGTACACACAATTATGTGTTCTTTTAAAAATTCTTCTTCTCTTAATTTAGTAAATAACTCTTTTGTTTTTCCCATTATCTTTAGGTTTTTGTTTCTTTTTCTGAAAACTTTTGATCTTATGCGCTATATTCATATAGTTTACGGTGACCATGTGGTCGTACAATGATTTGCTCATTTTTGTTTGCTACTTTATATTTGTCTTGTTCATAATAATTCCAATAGGCAGTTATGCTACAGCCGGGTACTTTGTACTCATCAGGCATACATTGCGGCGGTTCTGTAAACTGCTCAGAAGTGATACCATCAGGACAAAAGCTTAGTGCAAACCTGCACTTATCTATGGTCATATGTATTTTACCATAGCGTTTTGTATACTCTTGCCCTAATGCTATCATGTGCTCGTATAACCAAAAATAGTTTGGTCTGCTTTCTCTAGCCCATATCGTTGACGGATGGTTTAGATGCGCCTGCCTATATGGCACATCGTCTGGATTACCATACACGTGATGAGCTGTGCAAAGCATTTGAGCGGATTCCAATATCATCTTTACTTTATGCTTGTCATAAAAATAACTAGCAGCTTTGTAAGGATCTCGATCTAGATAAAATATATTCATTCGTATAATTTATCTAACAATATATTAGCAACTTCTTCGCTAATCATATTCTCAGCATAAAGTTTCCATATTAATTTACTCATAATCTCGAATACATTTAAACAACGGGTGACGATAGTTACCTGCTTTAGTTCGTTCGAAATAAGTAAATGTAGCACGTTTACCAATGTAGTCGTGTACATTATCTAGTATATTAGCTAGATCTTTGTAGTTAAAGCCTTTACCTGGTGGACAGCCGAACTCAATACCGTTATCGTCCATCATAAAGAACTTGCCAAGCGTGCCAGTACGTTTGCCTTTACCAGCTTCATAACCTACAATTGTAGCTTCATCATCGCTGAAGTCTTTGAATTTTTGTAAGTTGTAGCTACGTTTTTGCTCGTAAGCACCATTAAGTCTTAGTATAGAGCCTTCGTAACCTTGTTTTAGAAAACCATCGTAATGCATGTTAGCAGCTTCTTCGTACTTGTTAACTTCGTGAGTTTCAACAGGTACAACTACATTTGACCATAAAGATCTGCACTGTAATAGCCATACAAGTCTATCTTTGTAGCTAACGCCTTCAGCTATCGTGTCATATACGTGGTATTGTATAAGATGTTGCGCATTTAAACGATCCTCGTCAGTTGGTTTTTGTTTTCTGACTAACGATATGATTTGCTCAAAATCGTCTCTTAGAGCATGATTATACAACTCGCCATCGAGTACAGCGTTTGGATTTAAGTTAAAAAACCCTGCAAGCCGCAACTCAATGTGTCGTAAATTATGGAATTGTTTACCCGTACGCGAGTAAGCTCCATCTTTTGTAAAGATACAACGAACGCCATCAAGCTTAGGTTGTATAAATACAGGCTCGGTAAAGTCAATTTTTTGATCATTAACTTTATGAGCCAACATAGGTTTTATCATAATTTTCTTATTATATTTTCTAATTTACTAATTTTATTTTTGATTATAGCTGCTTTTTCATATTCTTCAGTATCTTCATACTGTGACATTAGCGTCATAAGTCTAGCGATTTCAGCTACAATCATCTGTTCGTCTGTAGCAGCAGGTAGAGCAGATACTTCAAAGTCATCAGAGTTAAACATCTTATGAACAATAGCATCTGCTACCTTTTCTGCTAAATAATCTAGTTCTTTTTTAGTCATGCAAAGTTTTTATTGTTATACAACTCCATCTCATTCCATCTTTTTTCGCCATTAGCGAAGTCAGTGTACTCATAATCAGACATATAACGTGATATTACTTTAGCAGGCGTTAGTACAAATACATTTTCACTGTTGTAATTGTCATAACAACTGATCCATATATCTTTTTTACCTGACCAAATAATATAAGTATATTGGTGATCTATCATATCTGGTGATGGATATAAGTAGCAACTGTCATAGTACATGTCGTGAACTAGCTTAGCTGCCATCGCACTACCATCTTGTCTACCGTTAGTATGCACCCAATTAGCTATTTGTACGCCCTGAAACTCAGGATAACCATCATGGTGCAAGTACATATTTACATAGCTATTGTCAGTAAAGTTGCTAGGATTAGCTGCAAAGCCTTCCTTGTACTTTTCTGCGTGCTTGCGATCAACAACCATTGTTAAGTTTCTTGTTGCCATATTATAATCCTGATTTTTTTAAGAAGTAATTGTATACTTCTGGTATATGTTTCTTATAGTAGGGTTGTTCTTGTGCCACCCAACGTTTAAGGCTTTGCTTATCCATGAATGGACCACACTTATCAAACATAGGTTCTATATCGTCAATAAAGTCACCGACTGTCCAACCTTCCCATACATGTTTGTCTCTATTCATATTTTTCTAGTATTTCTTCAATATCATCTTCGTAGTCTACGATAACTCTACCTAGCTCTAAAAAATGCTGTAAAGCTTTTACCTCGTAGTCGCTTAGATCGTTTACTTCACGATCTTCTATCGCGTTTAAACAATCTTGCATATCATTTACCGTATTTTCAAAACGGCAATAACTCATGTTAGGCATAATAATTAATTTAAAGTTAGTGGACGTACAAGAATCGAACTTGTATTAACCATTACGTCCTGTGTTGCTAGTCTAGCAAAGTCATATATGCTTTTGGGTTTGCTTTTCTAAACCAATCAAGACCTCTTCTGTGATCTTTCATTAGCTTTTCTGATTTGAAACCTGTACGCTCAAGCGTCATAGTTAAACCCATAATTAAATCATACATCGCAACTTCATTAGGCGATAACAACTCTGATTGACCTGAAAACGGGTTAGTTACCGTCTCCCATTTAGTATATATAGCACCATCATACCATTTTGGTAATGGAGTTTGGCCTGTATCATTCTTCTTCCCACTCATATCCGTCGTCAATTAGCTTTTCAATTAGCTCTTGTCTTTTGTCATTATAGTACTCTTCGTACACATTTTGAACAATATCTTCAAACTCGTAGTTATCATCATTGAGTTCTTGAAAGTAAATAGTTAAACCATCTGTCATAGCGTCAGTCATTTTTTCAAGCCAATCGCTTTCATAATAGTATACGTCTTCATTAATAGACGGATGTCTGTCATCATCTGTAGCAATCCACACTTCATAACCATCAGATGTTGTTTCTGTATAGAACATCATATCCGGGTTTTTATCCCAACCATCTGTAATTTCAAAGTCAAAATGGTCTTTAATGCGCTCAAGCATAATAGCAAAGCTAGTGTCTTCAGCTACAGTGACGTTGTCTTCTGCAAGCAATTGCTGCACAAGTTCTTCGTCTAGTTTTAATTTATTATCTGTC
>Ga0194001_1000032_pt1 | contig 11302 bp, 8 predicted proteins | sample FLT_78_MG_FD_140316 | JGI IMG/M metagenome (GOLD analysis project Ga0194001, IMG submission 140316) | Sediment microbial communities from the Broadkill River, Lewes, Delaware, United States - FLT_7-8_MG | ecosystem: Environmental > Aquatic > Freshwater > River > Sediment | place: USA: Delaware... | reverse complement strand
ATCAATTAGATAATCTAATTTTAATAAATGCTTTGGGTGACAAAATATTACATTTGTCTGAGGGAAATTTGGAAGATACTCTTTAACCCATTCAGCTTTATCCAAACATGCTGTTCTATAATAAGCACTTACAATATAAACCTCTACATTAGGTTTTTCTAAGAGTTGGTTTACCACATCAGCAGCACCCTCTTGAATACCTAAGTTCCTAAATATCCCCTCTAATAACTTAAATATCTTCATACCACATTCTGGTTTAACATATTCTGATATTTCCCATACAGGAATATCACTAGGTTTTAAGTTATCATCGTATATTAAATTATATCTGTCTAACCAATGATCCATCAAGTTATTCAATGTATCATCTAAATCAATCCCTATTCTTATTACTTCACTCATTATATAACCTCTCTAAGAAGCTCTCAGCTTCCCTCTGAACGTTTTCAATACCACTCTCGCATTTTATGTAGTGGTCGAATAAATAATCATCTAGAGCGGTCTCTGAGGGATGTTCAAGCTGTTCTGGCGTTAGGCTACTTGTAAAGTTAAGTCTTACTACTCTTAATGAGGTTATATCTAGTCCATTTGTTTGCATATATTCAATCTCATTAGGGTATCTGCAATCAGCTATTAAAGCTAGATCAAATCTTCTTCCAAATGTTTTTATAAAATCATGAACTATTTTAACCCAATAATTCATATCTACCTCTCTAGCCATTGTTCCAATTAATTGCAATAAAGACCTTCCTGCTTCATCTTTTTTACCATCCCATCCAAAATATGTTATTGCTATATATTTTAAATAGTCAGCATAATTGATCAATAAGACTTTTGCTCCAGTTTTTTCTGCTTCTCCTTTTATGGCTTCAGCCATAGTCGTTTTTCCGTGTTCTGCTTTTCCTGATATACATACTACTTTTATCATGTTTTTTCCTTTTATTTTTTTATTTTTTCATTGACCTACAGTGAATACTAGTTCCTGCATCTGCATAACCCTCAATATTTCCACAGTGAATACTAGTGCCAGCATCAACGTCACCATAAACATTATTACATTTTACACTAGTTCCTGCTTCTACATCATGGACATCTCCATTAACAACTACCGAACAGTCACAATCTAAATGTTGTATATTTCCAGTTACTGTCAATTGAATTATATTTTTCTCATCATATTCTTCTGCAAGCTTTCCATCAATATATACCTTATTTCCTATAACTGTCATACTTCCTGAGTTGCTCTCATATTTTTTTCCATTGATTATCATTACACTTTTACTCATTTATCATTTCCTCCAAACTTTCTATGAATTCTTTCATCTCCTCAGGTTTCGCTGACACCGCTGCTCTGATTATTCGTCTTTGGAATAATACTTGAAAAGCTCTTTTGAATCTAGCAAATATATTATTTCTCATTCTTAAATCATAATAATAATCACTTTCAAAAGTAATTTCATAATCTGTACGAATTTCACCATCATCAAAATAATCACTTTCATATCTATGAACAACAATCGTAGAACAATCACAATCACACTTCAATGCAACAAAATTCTCATCTTTTTGATGAGTTATATATTTCTTCATAATATTACCCTTTCTTATCTGGAGCACTAGATGAGATTCGAACTCACTACTGATGGGTTTGCAATCCATCTCCCCACCAAGGGGCTCTAGTGCACAACTGCCTGTTAATTAAGCTGAACAGGCACAGCTCACTGTTATGTACAGTGGGGTATAAAGACACATGAATTCTTAATACCACTTCTAGTTTCTTTTTTATTATTAGCATTGAATGTCTTTGTCCTAGAAAACACTTGCTTTGGAAGACGTAACAGGACTCGAACCTGCATATATGGCTTTAGAAGAGCCATGCGTATCCATTTACGCTATACGTCCATATTAACAATTATATATCACAGAATCTCGATTCTCCACTGTGTCTACTACGTTTGATACTCTATTAATGTATCGTTATAGATTTACCATAAGGTCGCTAACGAACGAGTGTGCTATTTATTGATCGTTTAATTACACTACTATATAATTGTTTGGTTGCAGGAGAGACGAATCGAACGTTCTCGTACGGTATATGCTAAACAATGTCGACCTTGATTAACATATATTTATCCATAACTTACCTAGCCCTTGCTAGAGTGCTGCTTCCGCTTAATGATGCAGTCGCTTACCATTACACTATCCTGCATGGAGTTGGTGATGAGACTTGAACTCATATGTTGCTTGATTCGTAATCAAGTGCCTATCCATTTAGACTACACCAACATAAATGAGGGTTTTAAAGTTCCCTCAACTTATTACTATTATACTTTCTCTCAATTTATTTACTACTATACCATACTTCTCAACAAAAGTCAAGAACTATTTTAATTATTTTTCTTGTGAAAAATCAGCAAAATATAAGCTTATTAACATTGATACTGGCAATAATTGCTGCCATGTATAATATACCTCTAATCCAAGATGATTGAATATACCGTTAAATACTAAAGGTAATATAATCGTCACAGATATTACTAATAAAATTATCGCTATCATCACAGCCCAAAATTTTTCTCCACCACTAGATCCTGAAGTTATTGCAAAATACCCTAAAATTAATTTGCTAATAACTTTGTAAACAAATACTATTAAAAGTATCCACCAAATTCCTATCATAAATTCTCTTATCTCTCTTTCTTTATCTTATTAAAATTAACATTTTAACAAGCTACTCATTGTCTACATAGTCCTGTATTTGACTACTTATATTTTTTTCATATGGCTGTTTCGCAGCAGGTTCATCTGCTACACCAAAACTGATATTAGACGCTGCTCCTGGAGGATTTCCTGGACAACAATCATAATCCTCGTTTTCCTCTTCGCCTTTTTCATCCTCGCAACAATTACATCTTGAACTCGGAGAATAAGCGGCTTTTTGATTTTTTTCCATAATGTCAAATATTAACTCAGAATTAGCTCGCAAGCTTTCTCTCATTTCATCTGTAACTTGCATACCAGCATCTTCCATCTCAGCTATAGCTCCATCAAACATTTTTTTGACAATAATTTCTCTAAGCTTATCATTAGCAGACTCAACTACATTCACCGCTGCATTGGCTACTGTTGTCTTTACTTTATTCTTTGCTTTGCTAAGCAATCCTTTAATATCAGATTTAATCTCCTCGACCATCTCCGCAGCTTCTTCTTGACCGATATCATTAACGTAAATTTCAACAACATCATCTTTGCCTTTAGATGATAACTGATGCCACTTAGGAGCACCCTGTTCATCACGCATCATTACACTAAACCCTGTAGTGCCATCATTTTTAATTACTATGCAAACTTCTTCACATTCTACTTTTTCTCCATTATCATAAATAGTAACACCTCTTTGCAGTGTTCTAAATAAGTTTTGATTCTCTTTTACAAAATTCATTCTACTCTTCCTTTCTTTTATTGTTTTTATATTGTATAGTTTCATACTGAATTCTTTTATACGTTTCTTGTAAGAATGCTGTAGCCTTAGCCACTTCACTTCTTTCAATATCAATTAGCTCAACACTGGTAAACATATTTCTATACTTCTCATGTGTCGAAAGATGACTTAACAACTCTAATCCATTATGAATACCTTTAAACCCATTAACATCAACCTGGTCTATGTCACCATCAAAAAATACTCTACTATTTTTACCACATCTACTTAATAGTAGCATTATATGTTTTGCACTAATATTTTGAGCTTCATTGATATACACAATTGTGTTATCAAAGTTTCTACCTCTTACAGAAGATAGCTCAAAGATTTCTAATTTGTCCTGCATTATTAGTGATGCAAATTTTTCATAGCTGCCTATAATGTCAATAAAAGTTCTCATAAAAGGCATTTCTTTTTCTATTGTATCTCCTGGTTTGAAACCAGTCTTCTTTGCACCCTCTGTCTCAGCATTATTTGGCATATAAGCAATTCTCATTACTTCTCCATTTTCTAATGCATTTAGAGCATAATTCATAAGAAGAAAAGATTTACCTGAGCCAAATCTTCCTGATGCTGAAATAATTGAAATATCTTCCGATCTTTTTAAAGCATGTATTAAACAAGCCTGTTCAATATTTAACGACTTAATTTTCCCAGCTTTATTATATCTATTAGGATGATTATCAAAAGATATCTTATAAGATATAGTTTCCAATATCTCTTTATTATAATGAAAAGCTTCGGTAGCCTTCTTTTGTGCTTTAGGTGTGTGATTCATAATAATATATGTATTATCTTTTATTGAATCAAATAGCTTCTTTAGTAGCTGTCCATTTCTCTCATACAATGCTTGAATTATATCATTGAATTGAGATTCTGTAAATGGATAATCAATTGTTAGGTCTTCGGTATAAATTACATTAGTTAACACTTGGTCACTCGCTTTCTTTTTTATTTATCTATCTATATCATTTCTTTTGCTTTTAGTGCATTTACTTCTTCTTGATAACCTTTTATTAAATTTGTAGTTTCTTTCAAACACACAAGTGCTTCCCTGGCATCTTTTAAAAAATCTTTTTCTCTTTTAGATTTAATTAATTTCTTAAATTCCAATGCTTCTTTTTTAAGGTCTTCAATTAATTCTTCATAAAATTCTAACATAAACACTCCTTTCCTATTATTATATTTGGTGAGGGCAACTGGATTCGAACCAATGACTTTCTCGTTATGAGCAAGGTGCTCTAAACCTACTGAGCTATACCCCCATAGAAGGCATGTTAGGTACATGCCAAACCTTTATCAACAAGAGTTGATTGTATTGAATACATATACTATAACATACATTTCATCAAATGTCAAGAACTTTTTTAATTAAAATGGAAGTTCTTCATACCAATCATTAACCTGAGGATTTTTCTTAGTTTCTTCATCCTCATACTCTTCTGGTTTCCCTGTTTCGCCTGTTTCAAGCTCTACCAACAACTCCTCATACCATCTGCAATATTTTTCATATTCTTTTACTACTAATAAATCGTCATTAAGTAATCTAGGGAGATTTGTATTTCTCTGTAGGTTTGCTTTTTTCTTAACAGCTTTATTCGCTGTAACTGGCTGACCTATCTGATAACATCTTTCTTGAGTTCTGGTAACACCTACATATATTAAATTAGAATTTAACATATATGTGTGAGCAGATGGGGTTAAGAATATAACATATTTACATTGTCCACCCTGCGACTTATGAGTTGAAATAGAATATGCAAGTTTTAGGTTAAGTGCCTGTGCTTTATTATAAATTATTGTTTCCGTATCAAATCTAATAATAATATGATCTTTTTCAATTAATTCTACGACACCTATCTCTCCATTTGCTATAAATACATTTCCTTTTTCATAGTTTTTATCATCAAATTTGTCAAAATTTTCTAATGTTCTTCCTCTGCTTCTATCTAAATATCTATGAGCACTATAGTTATTTTTATTTTGTATAACTAAATCATTTTCAAAGAATGTAGTTTCACCAACTTTAAATATTTTCTTAAAATCTTGTTCATCAACATTAGGATTTGCAATTCTTTGAAGAATCTTATTTATCTTTACTGTTCCAATATCACCTTTATTATAAGAGGTTATAACCATTATATCTTCAGGAGATATTCCACTCTTAATAAATTTTGTGTAAAGTTGTTTCAGCACTTTCACTGTTGCATCATTAGAAGCTGGAATGAAAGTAAAACCCTTATCTTCTCCAATTATTGTAACCTCTTTAGCATCATTTTTGATATAAGACTCACACTTTCTGACCCTTGTAGCAACAGTAGATATTCCTCCAATTCCATATCTAAAAACTTTTGTAAGCTTCACTCTAGGAATCTTTGGACTCATTAGTAAATCATGTAGCACGTTTCCACAACCAACTGAGGGCAGCTGTGCAGGATCACCTATTAACAATAATCTAGTATGCTCAAAATCTATTGCTCTTAATAAATTCTCAAATAGCCATAAGTCCGCCATTGATACCTCGTCAACAATTATTAAATGAGCTCCTAGTGGTTTAACCGCATTAACACCAAATCCACCTCCTGGATGATATCCTAATCCTCTATGTATAGTTGAAGCTGGCTCTCCAGTATATTGAGCGATTACCTTAGCCGCTCTGCCAGTAGGTGCAAAAATTTGGAAATTTATTCTATTATCTTTTAATGCTTTAAGTAACTGTTCTATAGTAGTAGTTTTACCACTACCAGCTACTCCTGAAAGAATGCTTACTTTATTATTTTGAACCATATTAAATACTTTGAACTGCTCATCAGTTAATTCACCGTATTCAGTTTTTCTATATTTTTCAATATCTTTAAAATCCCAATCTACATAAGGATGTACAGTCTTAGATTCCAACCCATCAAAAATCTTCTTTGTTACAAATACCGATCTTCTATACGTATGTTTAATGCTAATTGCACCTTGTTTAGTGATATGAAAATCGTTATATTCATCTTGAAGAACATTTATAAGATGTTTTGTAGCTTGAGGAACTAGTATCTGAACCTTATCTCTAAGAGTTTTCAAATTCATATTAGTATGCCCCTCAGACTCATTTTCCTGCAAAACATACAACAAAGCAGCTTTTAATCTCTGTGGTGAAGTTATAATATCATAATCGAAAAATATAAACGGTTCTTCTCCATTGGCTTTTTGCTTTGTATATCTTTTTTGCAATAATGCAATAATTCCATCCGCTGTTTTAAAACCTACTCTTGATAAAGAGCACAGACAATGATAAGGATCTTTTACCAACTCTTCTTTAATTTTTTCGATCGATGGATAGGCATCATATAATTTTTTAAGCATAGTAAAATCTATCAAGCCATCAAATGCTCCTATTATTTTTGCGAATGCAAAGTTTTCAATAATTTTTCTTTTTATCATTTCAAAAGTAATTTCTTTTATTCCTTTGGTTTTAGATAAATCAATATCATCCAAATCATTATCTATTACCTTTTGCACAATATTTGGATAAACCTCCAACAATGTTTGTGCGTGTCTGATAGATATTATCTCTTCTAAAAAGACTCTACTCTCTGCTGGAGTAGTAGGTAGAGCTCGTTCAATATTAATCACCTTATACTGATAACCATATGTTCCATTAACTTCTTCTACAGCTCTAACATCATATTCAACACCTATTACTAAGTCATGCAAATCGCCTAATACGGTAAATTTACCACCGTACTTACTACCTTTTAAATCATGTAGAGCCGCTATTTCAGGCTCTACATCACAAGCATATATCTTAAATGATTCTGCTGAGTAGTTACATTTAAAAGGCACAGCCTTAAATTCAACTATTTTTCTATCCATTCTTATCCTTTCTTATGCAACTTCTTTATTGGTCAAATTGCTGTGAGAGACTATAACATTTCCAAATTCTCCAGTTTTAACCCATTCGTCATCTACCTTTTTTCTTTTTGGTCTTTCTGCCATTTCATGAACCATGATAATATCTCCCTCTTCAAATGGAGCTTCACTAAAAGTGGTTCTACTTGTTATTTTAGCGTCAATAGTTGTACCGCTTTGTATTCTATAGAGCTTTAAATATGGCTTATTCTTACTTTGGTATGTTTTCAATCCAGTAACAAAGTATAAATTATAGCTTACATCTGGATATACAGATGTTAGATATCCCATAAATTCCATTTCCGCCTTCAGTCGTTCGTTTAATCCAATATCTTTATCATCAATATTGCTCATCATTTCCATTATCAGTCCATATGTATCTACTTCTTTATATAGTTTTGCGGTCTTCTTTCCAGCATACTTCTCTATTTGACTTTCAAGTATGCATAATTCGTCTAATTTATCTATCTTGAACTGCTTTCTACTATATATCATATCATACAATTCATAAATTTGCAAGAGTTTTTTTGATTTTCCGAATTCTGAAAAGAAATCTAGTTTAATTAAGATAGTTAATTGCCTTGAATTTATAGACGTATACTCTTTAACTCTCATTAAAACATCTAAAAAAGTTTCAAAACTTTCATCTTTAAGATCATATAACTCTTTTGCTACATTGCTATTTAAATATTTCAATGAAGCTATCCCTTTATGAATACTTTTAGTTTCTTCATTATAAGAGTAATCAGCTTGAGAATGTCTAAACTTAATTGGAAATTGTTGAATACCAAAATAATCCAACTCTTTAGTTATCTGTGCTATCTTATCGACTTTATCTGCATATTTATTCAGAACAACTGTATAATATACTAAAGGATGATGAGCTTTAAGTTCAGCTCCATATAAACTATCCCATGCAACTGAATTAGCATGAGCTGAATTAAATCCATACTTGGCGGCATCTTGAATAACTTGCCATGTATCAGCAAACTGAATATCATCACCAATAATCTTTATCCAATTTTCTTTAAGTATTGCTTGTAATTCTATTAACTCTTGCTCAGTTAATTTTTTCTTACCAATCTTTTTAATCAGTCCATAAGTCTCATCTTCTACGATTCCTAACCATGTCAAATATTGCATTATGTTTTCCTGATACAATAAATAATGGAAAGAATCTTCAAGCAATGCGTCTAATTGTGGAACATTAGTAGTATAATATTCCCTATTTAAGAATCCATTTAATAAAGATGCAAAAGACGGTCTTATTGCCGCAACAAAAGCAGTTAATTCACCAGCGTTCTCTGGTGCATACTTAGACACCAAAGGAGTAGCAAAATCAGAATCAACCTGATTCAATGTCCTGGTAATACCATTTCTGTATAAAGCCCAAACATCATCATCAAGTTTCTCTCTTAGCTCAGGAATACTAGGAATCTCTTCTCCTAACTCTTCATAGCATTTTGCGATTATATCCCAAACAGAAACTGTAAGAATATCATTCTTTAAGAATCCCCAGACATCAGCCGTATACCCATCTATCATACAACATAGCTCATCTCCTACTCTAGCTAATCCAATTTCTTCTTCTATAGGTTTGTCTAGCAATAGGAATGAACAAGGACTAGGTGACACGGAATCAATGACTCCTACAAACTTTTCGCTATCTTTAAGAATACTACCAAATCTACTGTCTCTAAGCAACCTGTCATATTCAATCTTTCTCTCTTCTTTGTCTTTTATTGTTTCGACATCTCCGACTTCCTTGGCAAAATCATTATAATATTCCATATCTAGATTTCTTACTCTGCAAGCTAGTCTAAATGAGCCAGACATCTTCAGTGTTCCAAATGCAACCATATAATAACAACCATGCTCACCTAAAATATCTTTAGAAGCACGAATAAATGGTTTAGGATCTGCTGTATTAAAATCAATATCAGGCAAACTCTTAGTCTCTAAGATTCTAGATTTGCTCATAAATCTAGTTGGATATAAAGGAACTTCCGCATCTAATCTATCAATTTCTGTAAATCCTAATAAGTGATTAACTAGGAAGGACACAGCAGAATTATGCACTATCATATTATTTATTAAATAATTGTGTTGATTTTCTACTGTAATATCATAAACTTTTGTCTTAGTCTTTGGTAATAATATAGTTTCTTTGACTGGCAAAAACCAATAATTATCATCTTCTGATATTTTTTTATCGTTTTTTGTAGTTCTTATCTTATAGCTTTCTTTACATTGATAGCCCTCTTTAGTTGTCCATTGTTTTCGGATGGCTAACGAAGGAATGCCTTTTTTTGTCATCAAACACAATATCTTATATGCATTTATTAAAGACTTTGAAGTATTATCAAATGAGGTTCTGTATAACTCTTTATCTGACCCATCTGAATATTCTAAGCCTCGAATCAACCCTTTTAAATTATCAATATTTTGATTAAAAAGATTTGAATTAAAGTTTTTACATTTGCCTTTTTCAGAAACAAATAATTCAGTCCTAACGAAATTTGCTACTATCTTAGAGTTAATACATAGCTGAGACAATTTCTTTGTTTTGCTTTTATTCACATATACTTCAACACCTAATAAATTTGCTATCTCGAAAAATATTCTTTTATTAATTTGATCTTTTTCTGTTGTGTTATTGATTGCTAAACCGATTGTATATGGTCTATTTTTTGGAGCAAATCCGTCTCCATACATTAAACCTATAAATTCATTAAACAGAGGATTAATCTCAATAAATCTTTTTATTTTTTTTGTTCTTTTACTTTTTATATATTCGACATATTCATCCTGTGTCTCAAAAGGAATAAGCTGGAATATTTTTTTTCTAGCCCATTCCTTCTTTTTCATCAACACAGTCTTATCTCCATTAGCAAATTTTTCAACAACGCTTTTGCCTACACCTATTTTGTTTGCAATATCTGATGGAGAGTATTCATACTTATTATTACAATATGGTGAATATTCATATATATACTCATCATCATATTCATATCCAAATTCATTATAATCATTCATATCCAGTACATCAGGTAAAAAATCATAACTCTTAACCTTAGGGGTACATATATAATCGCCATTTTTTATGTCTTTGGCTTGTATCCAATTTATATTATTATTTCTATTTATTAAAATCTTATGATCTAAAGTACAAATTGTTGGATAATGCTTGTCTGTGCCATATAGATGTTTTATTTGAACAAGTTCTTCATTAATATCATATTCCATAGTATTCTTTACTCGATTAAAATTACCATCTTTTGTTATTACCATATCACCAATTTTAACATCTTTAATCGATTTAATAGTTTTATCAGTATGAACTAATGAATCCTCTGTAAAACATCCTCTTCCAGTTCTAGTTAATACACCGCCATATTCATTAACTGCTTTACTTATTATTTTTTCGTTAATAAGAAAATAATCAGCTGTTCTTACCTCTGGTGTATTTGTTTCTCTTATTATATTTAATTCAAACGCAGCAGCCTCTGCATATCTTTTCTTTTCTTCTAGGGATTTTCCTTTTACTTTTTCTTTTAAATTTTTAGATACTATTGATACAAGCTTTTTAAATCTCTCATCTACTGTAAGATTCTTATATATACTAGGCATTTTAACTTCTTTATTAAATCCTAAATCCTCACACTTATCAAATATTAAAGTGTTCTCTATTGCAAGTTTTGCTTGTTCTGGAGTCAGCACCCCTTGTTTCCTATATCTTTCTAAAATAGTTTCATTTGTAGGATAATCTAGGATAAAACTTCCTTCATCCTGGTAATAAATTCCTTTACCTTTAATATAATCATCTCTGTCTTTAGCCTGACTAGGTTCTAGATAGTGGCTATCATTAGCATGTATAAATTTAATCCCCATTCTTTTTGATAATGTCAAGATGATCTTATT
>Ga0194001_1000031_pt1 | contig 11538 bp, 12 predicted proteins | sample FLT_78_MG_FD_140316 | JGI IMG/M metagenome (GOLD analysis project Ga0194001, IMG submission 140316) | Sediment microbial communities from the Broadkill River, Lewes, Delaware, United States - FLT_7-8_MG | ecosystem: Environmental > Aquatic > Freshwater > River > Sediment | place: USA: Delaware... | reverse complement strand
CGCGGCTATATGGAGCTGCAGTACCGACCTCTTAGCCGCATAGTTGACGATGGCGCACCCGTTCTGAGAGGGTATTCGACGTATAGAGTGGTCTATTTGGCCATGTACACATCATATAGTCGGCGCACATCAATATTATATTGTTATGGATCAATGGCGGCAGTGCTGGTGGCGGAGGTGGCTGATATCGATGTCTGTGATACCTGTTTTATACCAGACGGATTCTGCAAAATTATGTGCATAAGATGTAAAAAACTAGAATAATAGCAATAATATGAATGCATGTACTAATGATCACATGGTAATCTCTTTTTTAGTATTATTAGATTTGTTTCGAATAGTGCATTATCGCTATATCTAATTATGTTTTATATATTAACTTAGACATCTCAACTTTGATGATATTATTTTATTGTACCGAAACAACAAAATAGAACATATCACTCATTGAAACGATCCCATACTCAAAATATCCATAATTTATTGCTTCCATATGGTAGTTGATTGTTATGTTGTATCGGGTTCATTCTATGGGGGTCAGAAAATGAGTAACTGCATTGATTTACATTTTGATGTATCTCAGGTACCTCGCATTACCTTAAGGCCTCCCGGCGAGCAGTTTTCACTATAACTCGCTTCATTGTCGATAGACAGCACTGCTTTCGCTATGTTAGCTATACATCCCCAGAAGACATATGGCGGTGATTATTAAAGCCAAGAAGCAGGCCTACAAGATGGTGTACTCGCCATGGGGTGGTTTGGTCGGTCGATGGGCGGCCTACTTCTACGATAACCACCGCTAAATCGGACGTTTTGGTGCACCTACCAACTACTGATATGACGTTGTCCCTTCGTCATATCCTGCCCCAATATTTGCAACTATTGCAGCCATAATACCAATAAAGCCACCGGCGTTGGTTGTGGCTGCAGGGACGATTGCACTGCATCCGACGATGATGTTGTCACCGCCGGATGGTAGTAGAAAATAATTATAATTAGACTAGGTAAATCTAAAAAACATAATGAGACTTCACACCCCTTTAGAATTGTTTATACGTTATGTCTACCAAATATTAGCCGTCTTTGGCCATTACTCTTCTGCTGTAGAGATGGTCGTGTTCGGTGCACGTCCGATGAGCGAAAGGCCAAATAAAATCATACAGCAGTAGGTTTGTCCAATCGTCCCACTTTCTAGAGTAGATACACGGAGCTCAACTCATTGAGAGACGAAATCAGACAACTGAAGAAGAGAATGGGAAACGTAATACAACCGCACTAATTAAATTTAAATAACACAACTATTGTCCACATCTCAGCCAGCGATCAAGGAATAGAGAAAGACTTGGTGTATTTATCGGTTTTTTCATTACTTGATGCTGTTTGTCTTTTATGATTCCCGTACACATCCGCTGAGTACCACCACCACTATTACCACGGCTACTACTAAAGATAATAATCATTTGATATCTTCTTCGTCATCTTTCGAGTGAACGGCGGTGTTCCAGTGGCTGTTGTAATCAACGCCACCAAATTTTACTAATAACGCCGCCAAAGCTCTTTCACGGTGTTCCGTACCAAAGGTCACACCTCCTTGAGAGTATAATCTTATCAAAGCCATGTCACTGGCCACGCAACTATCATTGTTGTACTTTGTTGGTGGGGTCGGATAACCCGCTTTGACCAACTCATCAACGGTGGACAAAACTTTCGACGACGGGACAATCATTATATTTATATAGATAGTTCTAAGTAGGTACCTTGGATCTTTGCTGGTGTGGGGTCAAGTGGAGATATTATGACCTCCTCCGCTCATTCTTTATGTGTCCTGGGATTGCGATTGGGGGAGGAGCCGGCAGGCCGGCATCTCGCCGGCATGCCGCTGCATGTTGTCTGTAATGCGAGCGAGGGATGAATGATGAATCCTAGCTCGCTAGACATATCTGTTCACAACTCAGGTTTAAAGTCAGGTTTAAAGTCGACCTACTAAATGGACGGCAGAGGAAAGATCCGAAATCTTTTAAAGAGATCCAATTCTCTGGTATCTAGAATACCTTTCCATTCGGTCGTTTGTTTGTTGAAGAGTTACGATGAAACATGGAACTAAATACCTATATATTTGACAGTGAAAGGTATCTTTGTTGTGAGTTTGGTAGTCAAATTTCTTCTAGAGGACATACCATTCGAAGCCTTAAACAATTTAATCCTTAAACAAAGAAACCTCTTTTCTATCTCAGTTGTCGGTGTGTAGAGAAAATGTGCTGTGAAAGGTACCAAAGTGCCGTATCTAAGTATCGGGTACGCGTGTTGCCAGACCCAGCTTCCCCGCTAGACATATCTGTTCACAGCTTAAACGGCTGCTTGTATCGACGCGTGTTTCTTAATCCATGTCTCGCCGAAATATCGCGTAATACGGGTTTTTATACAATTTTTGTACCTTTTTCCTGTCCGTTTATGATACTCTATGTTCCCTAAAGGTACAAAAAATGCCTGTCTACCCCCTTGCAGCAAATCAAGACCAACCGACTCGTCCCCGCCCGGCCGCCCAGCCCAGAGGCAGATGATACGACCCCCCCCCCTCACCCCTGACAAGGGTGTTGTGGTACACAGAGGACAAAGGACCGATCCACCCACCTAATAATGCAACCACACTTTACGACCCTCACGGAGGCTAATTGGGTCATTCTAGCTGCTTGATTGCGCTGGTGAAAGTAAAACACATGAGAATAATTGCATAGCGGATAGTTGTGTTATAAAACAGAAAAAATCCATATAATCTATCAGCCAACAAATGAATAGCACAGTATCCAATAGAACAGGTATTGTTCAAATCACCCCAACATTGTCCAAATCGAAACACGAGATGGAGAGTCTAAACAAACTGGCCCCGCACATCTCGCTGTCCAATATTTTAACCAAAAAACTCAACATGTTGAAGAAGCAAAGAGACGAAGATGTTCAGTTCTGGTTGTCGTGCCCCCAGGTGCCTGAATTCAATATCAACTTCAATGAGGGCGAGCTAAAATCTGTAGTTTATTTTGATGTGTTGTCAGGTTTACATATTCTAACTTTATCTGATATACCCTTTGCACTATTGTTGAGGCAACAGTGATCAATACGACGTATGCCAACCGAATTGCAGAACTGGAGAATCGGTTGCGTGATGTTGACGCGGATCCCTCCCTCCCCGGTACACTCACTTATACAACTCCCAAACCCGGTCACCGTGTCATCAAATGGATTTCATCAGACACAAGCGAAACAACTGTTCCCACTGTAGATGAATGTCTACTTACGCACACATACGAAGGTGGTAGGTCTAGGGGGACTAGTACCAACAACAAACCAACCCTCGCGACCACCAATAATGACAATAATGAAGGAGGAGGTAGCGGTAGCGATTCGGAAGACCCAGGAGAAATTGCGTGGGAAGATTCACTGTCTAATATAAAGGATTTACGTCATTTATTGAGGAAGAAGAACAATGTTGGTGATACAACGGTATCAATGGGCACGACACTGCAAATTGATGAAATATCGAGCTCTAGTACAACAGACAGTGAAGGGGATGGGGATTGTGAGAATATGAAAGACAGTGCTGCAATGAAGGCTAAAGCTACATCCGAGGGTACGCATGACCATCAGACGCCCCCACCAAGTTCGAGGGCATCGTCTACCACCATTAACAACAAGGGTTGTACCACTAAGGGAGTCTTTATTGGTCTTAAAAGAGGAGAAGACCTCATCGATAGTGATAGTGACACTGGAGTGACAAATAAACGCCTCTGTACTGGACGACGATTAACAATTCCCAAAGAAGAGGAAGACGAAAGCACCAGCGACGACAAGTGCCCGCCTGACAGTGGAAACGCCAACGGTTACCACAGCGAGGAATCTTACATGGGATGTGGCCGTTATTCCGAAGGCAGTCTACATGGCTACGAGGATGATGGATTTGTCTGCCGAGGTTGAGAGGGTGGTTGTCTTGTCCCACACCTGGGTTCAGGTCTACTAACGTAGGTAGATCATAACAGTACTAGCGACCAATTATCTCAATTATTTAATCTCCCCATTTCCGCCCATCATTGATCATGTCATCGGTCACCTCATCACTAATAGAAAATAATACTCTACTCAGAATTGCTCTCAATGACCCAGTTTCAACAACTCTTCATGTTATAGGAAACCAATCAGACGTCGACAATAGGAACAGACCATTCGAATACTACCCCTCGCAATGGGGGGAATGGGAGTGTGTAGGTTATTGTATAGCCCAGAATACCAACATCAAGGAACTTATTTTAACAAATATCCCTGATAGACAACGCCCGTTTAACCAATCCGGATTTGCTTTTTTTCTCGGGGGAGTTGATCGAAATACAAGTATCACCAGAATCTCGTTCGATAGAATCAATATGAACTGGAAATGTGTATTCGAAGAGACCCTATTGGAATCTCTATGCAAAAGGATCACTCATCTAACAATAACAAACTCTACTCTGGCAAGTAATGCTGTTGTCCCATTATGCAATGTTATTGCAGCAAACACGACCAAACTCAATTCAGTCAAACTTTCTGGTGTACACATCAATGCTGATTCTCTCTCATGCATTGTAGCTGCAATAAACAACAATATTGGGAGTTCGACCTTAAAGGACCTTGATATCTCATCCAACGTGGACACCCTCAGCAGGGAAGGCATCTTGGCATGTAGGGATTTACTAACAAACCCTCGTAGCAGACTTGAAAGGCTTTACTTGGACGAAGCCTTATTTGATGACGAACTAACAATTGCCATTTCTGAGGGTCTGCGGGGAAATAAATGCCTCAGGGAGTTGCATCTTATACATTCTCCTACCACTCCATCGCGTATCACAGAAAGGGGAGAAAATTCAATACGCCAAATGTTGTGCGATGATTCTAGCATAATCAATACTTGTACATCAAATCATACCCTGACTTTGTTTGGAAGAATGGATTTTGGTACTTCTACAGAAATATCTTCACTTCTTAAGCACAATCTTCTTGGAAGTCGGAATGCAAAATGTTCCAAGGTTGCAATGGTACACTTTAGCAATATCCAAGAGATAAACATCCCGCAGATAAACGAAGATGCCAAACTCGGAGTTATTCCGCATGTCCTGGCGTGGTTCATTCAAGGCCAAACTAACTCACCATGCCAAACTGCTTGCTATAATTTACTTCGTCGGTTTTCCGGGGTTATATTTGAAAATAATAGTCGTGCAAAGGACAGGGATTTAAAGGAGTTGATATATTTGATTGCACACCACCCTCAGTTAGATAGGCACACCCTACTGATGGACATTTCGAATGCTTTAGTGAACGGTAACATAGACGAACACCGGGCCGTTAGACACAAAGCAAAGTGAACTACTTATTGAAACAAGAAATGGATTTTAGATAATGATGTTGGACCAACAACGACTTGATTGTTATGATGAGATCAAAGAGAATCCTACTTAAACAACTATAGAGTTAAAAAACACAACAAATTAAATAGAAACGACGATGTCTACCTTTCGTGCAAACACTAGGATCCGCATGACATGCACAATTCACTACCTTCCCCATTGATGCACACCGCATTACCCCCCACTTTCTTATTGTGCGTATCAGCTACTTCGACAGTGACCTGAACTGGATCGGCTTTGGGTCGTGTCCGCAGATAATACATTCCGGTTTTTAGACCAATTTTCCAGGAATGGAAATGCATCGACGTCAGCTTTGAAATTGTGGGGGCTGCCATATATGCATTAGTACTTTGGCTTTGACAAACAAAAGCGCCTCTATCGGCGGCCATGTCAAGGATATCTTTCTGTGGTATCTCCCACACTGTCTTAAAAATGGATCTAATTCTCTCAGGGATATTAGGTATGTTTTGAATGGATCCGCGATCTGCTATAATCATTTTCATAACCTTGTTAGTCCAGAGGCCTATTGCAGACAGCTCCTTGACAAGATATTTATTTGTGATTATAAATTCACCAGCGCCAACCCTGTGGTTGTACACGTTTGAAAGGAAGGGGTCCGTTCCCTCGTTGTTCCCCAGAACTTGTGATGTTGTTGCGGTGGGCATGGGGGCAAGGAGAAGTGAATTGCGAAGCCCAGCAATACGAATTCCCTGCTTAAGTTTAGCCCAATCCCACCTAGGGCTTGGACAGACACCCCACATATCAAACTGAAGAATGCCATTACTAGCATGCGAACCAGGATAAGAGTCATAGGGGCCATCCTTCATTGCCAACTCGACACTGGCTTCACATGCTCCATAATAGATTGTCTCGAATATACCCTTGTTTCTAAGGTGAGGGGGGGGGGAGAAGGAACAATGTGAGATATTGTAGTCGAGAAAACACGAGAAGAATTGCTGCTTCACAACACTCACAGCTGACGGGCATCAGATGAATTGTACGGAAACCCCATGATTTGAAATACGTCCGCCAATCCTTGCACACCTATACCAATGGGTCTATGGCGTTTGTTAGAACTCGCTGCCTCTACAAGGGGGTATCGGGTCCTATCAATGACCAGGTTTAAATTCCTTGTAACTGCTCCCGAAACTTTCCTGAGCTCGTCAAAGTTGAACCCGCCGGTGATATCCCTGTCTACAAACTGCTTGATATTGATAGACGCCAGGTTGCACACGGCTACCTCCTCGTTAGAGCTGAATTGAACAATTTCTGTACAAAGATTGGAACACTTGATGGTCCCCAAATTGTTTTGATTTGATTTCTTGTTGCAGTGATCTTTGTACAAAATGTAGGGTGTGCCTGTCTCGGTCTGGGAATGTAAAATTGCAAACCAAAGCTCGCGGGCTTTTATCTTCCTTTTTCCCCTACCCTCCCGCTCATATCTGGTGTATAGACAATCAAATTCAGTGCCCCACAAGGAGTCAAGTCCTGGGCATTCCCGAGGGCACATAAGCGTCCAGTTGTCATCCCCCACGACCCTCTCCATAAACAAGTTCGGAACCCACATCCCAGTATAGATATCTCTTGTCCTTTCGTTCTCGTTCCCGTGATTTTTCCTCAGGTCGAGGAAATCAAAGACGTCGGCGTGCCAAGGTTCAATGTATACGGCAACTCCGGTTTTCCTTGAAGAAGTCTGAGCCAGACGACAATCATTAGTTTGCAGTAGAACACAGATGCACATACTTTCAACTGGACGTACCTCGGACGTATAGCGTGAACTATTATTAAATAAACGGAGAAGCGGGACAATCCCCTGGCCACTTGATGTATGACTGTCGCAGACGTAGCTCCCACTGGCGCGAACGTTTGAAATGGAAAGCCCAATCCCACCCCCATGTTTACTTATAATAGCACAGTTTTTGAGGGTATCGTATATACCGTCCACTGAATCACTCTTCATGGGGGCAAGGAAACACGATGACAGTTGCGGTGAACACGAGCCAGCATTGATGAGAGTAGGAGTGGCATGTATATAGTACTGGCGAGAAAGCATCCCATATGTCTCTAGAACACCTTCCATGTCTTCCATATGTATCCCCAACGCAACTCTCATAAACATGTGCTGTGGTCTCTCGACAATGACATCGTTTATTTTCCGTAGATAAGTTTTTTGCAGTGTCTTGATGGCAAAATAATCAAAAAGGTCATCATTGCAGTGTTGTATTGCATTGTCCAAAACATCTGCCCACTTCACGGCCAGGTTATACACTTCTTCGCTTATTAGTGGGGCACTTTCTTTCGTAATCGGGTCCTCATTGTGCCTAAGCAGTGTCACCACACTGGAAAATTTTGCCCCTGTATGTTTATAAAGGTGAGAAAGTTCTATACGTCCGGCCAGCCGTGAATAATCTGGGTGACGAATTGAATGACTGGCGGCTGACTCCGCTGCTAGACTTTTGATTTTACTTATTTCCATGCCTTCGCAAATCTCCTTTGAAAGCTTATCGACAATTAAATTGCTGTCAATCTTTGAACACAGAAGGGTTAGACTCTACAAGTAAAATAATGCATCAGGTACATAAACATCACCAAATATCATCACCCACTCACCCTCTCGTCCAGTCCATGACACAAACAAGAGATACTCCTGGATAGTCTTTCCACGTCAAAAGCCTCATCTCCACCGTGTTGGTTGGTGATGAATTTAATTCTCATTATGCTCACGGTTTTGTTTTTCGTTAGTGGAAATAATGGAGAAAATCATCAAGTATTTGTGAGTGTTTCGCCAAGGTGGTAGGAAAGAGCTCCCAACCAACCCCCCACCCCACCCCACCCCCACAGTCCCCCAAACCTCACCTACTAATTGTAGTAGCCTTATTCATAGGTACCTTGTGAGCCGAGAGGGCGGGAGAGAGAAGAGAGAAGAGAGAGAGAGCTTCTGGAAGATTGGATCTGGTCCGTCTTTTGCAAACAAGCTAATGTGGCCATCCATCCGGGTTCCTTGCAAAACGGAACCTCTCTCGCTCTCTCTCTCTCTCTCTCTCTCTCTCTCTCTCTAGCTCTATGTACCATACTACGTAGGTAAAAGTTGAAGGTCCTGGCCCATCATACGATAATGAGGGTTGGTACGTGGGCTTTACTCAAAAACGCTACTCATTAACCATTTATTTACCCAAATTATCGCTAGAATAGCTTCCTTTTCTTGGGCGGGAGCTCGCTACAATACCGCTGCTAAATAAAAAGAGATGAACCATGGCGGACATTGCCCCCTAGCAGCTCCTAATCCATCCCGAGTTCAGCCAGATCCTGACACAGTATTGCCAGAATGATAGTGTTTGTGAGGATAGCGCAGCAACTCTTGCCGTCAGACGGTCTCTGTCCTTCTCAAACCGATGATTGGCTAGTGCACCCATCGGCGGCGTTCCCTACTACCCATTACCATCTTATCATCCACGATATCGCCACCTACACATCGATTTGGACCAGATCCTTCCACCCACATCTACTTTGCAATCATGACCGTCGATACCATCAGCAACGAATTAGATATCTTCCGGCTCCATCATAACAACCGCACACCAACAAAGGCTTTGGAAAAGGCCAGCCCCATCTCATCTGAATCATCATCTGATTTGAGCATCTCATCATCGACCTCCGTATCAGATATTGCACCATCATCCTCGTTTCAACCGGCGGGGGTAAAAGTATCAGAACACAAGCTTGCCGAGATCCGCGGCGATCATGCCGAGGAGCCACTGTTGAAGGATAACCCCAACCGTTTTGTCCTATTCCCCATCGAGGATAACGAAGTGAGTATTGTATTAATTAATGGTTCGCGTGACTTTTTGTTCTGATGAATCCGCTCATCCCTTCATCATCACCCTACACAGATATGGCAAATGTACAAGAAGGCCGAGGCCTCCTTCTGGACGGCCGAGGAAATCGACCTTGCCGGTGACCTCAAAGATTGGAAAGGTCTCTCCAAGAACGAACGTCACTTTGTTTCATACATCCTTGCCTTCTTTGCTGCATCCGATGGGATTGTAAACGAAAACCTCTCCGGTAACTTTGCCACCGAGGTCCAATCACCCGAGGCACGGTGCTTCTACGGTTTCCAAATCACAGTCGAGAACATCCACAACGAGACATACTCCCTCCTCATCGACACCTACATCAAGGACCAGGAGGAGAAGATGCACCTACTGCGTGCAATCGAGACCGTCCCATGCGTTCAGAAGAAAGCCAATTGGGCACTCCAGTGGTGTGATTCGGATAATGCATCCTTCGCTGAACGCCTGATTGCCTTCGCCGCCGTGGAGGGAATCTTCTTCTCAGGTTCGTTCTGTGCCATTTTCTGGCTGAAGAAGCGTGGACTCATGCCCGGGCTTTGCTTTTCTAACGAGCTCATCTCTCGTGATGAGGGCATGCATTGTGATTTCGCCTGCCTTCTGTACTCCAAGATGGTGAACAAGTTGCCTGAGAGCCGGATTGTTGAGATCATCACCAATGCAGTCGAGATTGAGAAGGAGTTTGTCGTGGACGCCCTTCCCGTGGAACTGATTGGGATGAACTCGAAGCTCATGTGTGAGTACATTGAGTTCTGTGCTGATAGGTTATTGGGTGCCCTTGGTTGCAGCAAGGTATATTCAGCTGTGAACCCCTTTGAGTGGATGGAGATGATCTCCCTCCAAGGCAAGACGAACTTCTTCGAGAAAAGAGTGGGAGAGTATGCGAAGTCGGGAGTGGGTGTGAACGCAGAGGATCAAATCTTCGACATTGATGCAGACTTTTAAGAAGTTGTTCTTCTTTGGGGAGGGGACCAGTGGTGCTGGGGACTGGATCCTGTGTCAGCAGGCCGGGTCCACAGTTTTGTTGAAATAGTATGCTTTCCCTTTTTATTATTAAGCGCATGATGAAAAAATTAATGCTAAAGCAATGTCAGATTGTCAAAAACATTATTCTATTTATGTAATCGTACTCTATCTGTCAGCATTAAGCTACTAATTAGAACAATACATGCTCAATGTTCAGATGTAGACAAAGGTATTGTACAGTTATTACATACGTGCTTAGATCATTTCTAATTCTAAAAATAAAAATCACTCGCACTCTTCAACACCCCAACATCTCCTACTTCCGGATTTCATCAACGAGCAATGAATCTTCAAACACCGTAGGACCTTTAGGCAGGGGGTCCGTCCTGTACTCTTCCTCGTCCACTACAGCCGGTAAGAAGACCGGTTTGTTCGTCCTTGCTTTGAACGAACGCTTCCATTCGTTAAAACTTCCCGCATTCCGCAATTCCTCGATACGCTGCTTATCATGGGGAGACGACTCTGTTGCATCCAAGTAGCCGTCCAACACCATGCCGTAATATAATTCAAGATACAGCTCGTACTTCATATGCCTAAGGCTCTCTGGGTTGATACCCCTTTTATTAGCAAAGTGTGTTAGTAAGGCACGCCTTTTCTTTTCATTCTTTTCGCCCACAAATTCTTTTAAGTAATCCGAGATGATCTTTGTTCTTCTACCATTCTTGAAGTGACGGCATGTTTTTTTGGCAATAACCTTCTCGTTGGTAACTTTTGTACTTCCGTCGGTGGTATCGTTCATAACTGTGGGCGGAGGCTCTTTGGCATTGGCAGAGATAAATCCGGTCTGTTTATTGGGTGATGCCGCCATGTTGATCTAATAGTGAAGATATTTTATATTATTGGGTTCTGAACTATATTGTCCCACAGAGAGATGAAAGAGAAGAGGCTCGGCGTCGGCCGTCGGTCGTCATTGCAGGCTCTGCAAGATTTGTTGCCAGCTAGCTAGCTTTCAGTTTCACGGCAGTTTGGGGTGTGGCAACACGCGTACCCGATACTCATAGATACGGCATTTTGGTACCTTTCACAGCACATTTTCTCTACACACCGACAACTGAGATAGAAAGAGGTTTCTTTGTTTAAGGATTAAATTGTTAAGGCTTCGAATGGTATGTCCTCTAGAAGAATTTGACTACCAAACTCACAACAAAGATACCTTTCACTGTTAAATATATAGGTATTTAGTTCCATGTTTCATCGTACTCTATCAACAAACAAACGACCGAATAGAAAGGTAT
>Ga0194001_1000030_pt1 | contig 11628 bp, 12 predicted proteins | sample FLT_78_MG_FD_140316 | JGI IMG/M metagenome (GOLD analysis project Ga0194001, IMG submission 140316) | Sediment microbial communities from the Broadkill River, Lewes, Delaware, United States - FLT_7-8_MG | ecosystem: Environmental > Aquatic > Freshwater > River > Sediment | place: USA: Delaware... | reverse complement strand
CCTGCCAACGAACAATTTTTAAAATATAAAATTATAGCTGGTAATAAGTATAGTATTTCATGGTTTTATCAAGATGATGGCGAGTTATTTACTCTATATGCTTTAGCGAAACACATCGTGAATAATAAAGGTACATTAGGTATATTAAATATCCCTTATTTACCTCATGCAAGAATGGACAGAGTAGAGGATAATAAGACATTTTTTACACTAAAATACTTAGCAGAAATAATCAACATATGTAAATTTAAGAGCATCAAAGTGTTTGATGTACATTCAAACGTTGCATTGACTCATATACATAATTTGATTGTTATCCCTCCAATAAATATAGTGAACAATATTATAGAAAATATATTAAAACTGGATAAAAATACGGATTTTCTATATTTTCCAGATAAAGGAGCGGTAGAGAAATATTCTGGCTTATTTGATTTTCCATACATATCAGGAGAAAAAGTAAGAGAATGGGGCACAGGAAACATCAAAGGATTAAGTATTCCAGACGCACATAAAATCATTCCAGGAGTGAGTAAAATATTGATGGTAGATGATATATGCAGCAAAGGTGGTACATTCTACTATGCATACAAAGAACTAGAGAAATATGATCCTTTAGATGTAAATCTATATGTGTCTCATCTCGAAACAACTGTTTGGCAAGGTGAGGCAATAAAACTCATGAACATTTTTACAACAGACACTATTTATCCAGTTGATGCATTTGGATATCATCCTAACATCATGGTATACGAAATTTTTAATAAGAGAGGAATATAAATGGAATTAATAAAACACACAAATTTAGACTTTTTAAACAAACCAGAACATGTAGCAACATTACTATGTGACTTCTATAAGTTATCTCACAGAGCTCAATATCCGCCTAATACTGAAAAGGTATATAGTACATGGACTCCAAGAGGAAGCAGAATATCAAGAATTAATAAAGTTGTTACTTTTGGACATCAGAGATTTGTTAGAAAATTTTTAGTAGAATTTTTTAATAAGCATTTTTTTGAGAGACCTTTAGGAGATATTCTTGCGGAATATGATAGAATAGTTACTAACTGTTTAACTATAAGTAATCCAGACCACTCTCATATAGAAGCCTTGCACAAATTAGGATATCTACCACTGAAGATTATGGCAATCCCAGAGGGGATGAAAGCACCTATTAGAGTACCTACTTTAACTGTAGAAAATACAGTAGCAGAATTTTTTTGGCTGACAAATTATATAGAGACTTTATTTAGCACAGAAGTATGGATATCATATACAAGTGCTACCATAGCAGAGGAATATAGGTCTATTTTGGACAAGTATGCTCATAAGACTAGTGATATTCCAGAATTTGTAGATTTTCAAGGACATGACTTTTCTATGAGAGGACACACATCACTTGAGAGCGGAACAAATAGTGGCATGGGGCATCTATTGAGTTTTTCAGGAACAGATACAATTCCTGCAATTACTGCTATGGAAAAGTATTATGATACAGATGTAGAAAGAGAATTAGTAGGCACATCTATAAGTGCCACAGAACACTCTGTAATGTGTTCATACGGTGCTGACAAGGAGTTTGATACATACCATAGACTAATCACTGAAGTCTATCCTACAGGCTTTGTGAGTATCGTGAGTGATACATGGGATTTATGGAAAGTATTAGATGAAATAGTCCTTCCATTAAAAGAAGAAATAATGAATAGAGACGGAAAAGTAGTTATTCGTCCAGACTCAGGAGATCCAGTAAAAATCTTGTGTGGAGATCCAAATGCTGAAGATGAGAGAGCTAAGAAGGGTGTGGTTCAAATACTTTGGGATATTTTTGGTGGAGAGATTAATTCTAAAGGATATAAACAATTAGACTCTCATATAGGTGCTATTTATGGTGATGCAATTACTATGGATAGGGCAGAGGCAATTTGTGAGCAGTTGGAGAATAATGGTTTTGCAAGTACTAATGTAGTATTTGGTATTGGAAGTTATACTTATCAATATAATACTAGAGATACTTTTGGATTTGCTATTAAATCATCTTATGTCTGTGTAGACGGAGAAGAGAGATTAATATATAAAGATCCAGTAACAGATGACGGAACTAAAAAATCATTGAAGGGAATGGTAGCTGTATTTTTAGTTGATGGTAGATGGCACATCATGGATGAGCTTACAGAAGAAAAAAGAGATAGTTTTGACAATTTTAATCTTCATAATATTATATTTGAAGATGGAAACCTATATAATCAAATGTCATTTTCGGATATTAAAAATATGTTGAGATTCCAGAGAGACTATGATTTTGTAGAAATAAAATTGACAGAATCGGAGTAAAAAATGAAGGATATAATAATGAAATTTTTCATTTGCATGTACTTTCTTTGTATTATGGCATGGGGTGTAATTGGTCTCGATTACACTTCATTGCCAATATTTTGGATAATAGGTTTAGTTGTATGTATTGGAACACCGATTGGACTGTACTATTTAGAGAAATGGTTAATTAAGAAGGGAATTTAAAATGGCAAAAAAAAATAATAAATATATACAGATAACTGATAACATAAGGCTAATTACATATGATATGGGATATGAGATTCAGAAGTATAGAGAAAAGAATGCTAAAAAATGGATGCCAGTTGCGTCTTTTGGTTGGGATATGAGAGCTGTATTAATTGGATTATTCCGACATTGTGTTTTTGATGATAAAACCGCATCAAATATAGAAGAGTTAACAGAATTGATTAAAGATGTAGAAAAAAATCTTTCAGATAAAGCTTTAGAAATAAGAAAGTTAAATATAGACAATAAAAAATAGGAGGCATATATGGGAAGTGAAATTAAAACAGTAATAATAGGAACAGTAGTATTTATCGTTGTAGTGATAATGGTATCATTTACTTTTGGATGGCTTGACATTGGAATGGCAAAAACTTTTGGAGTAAGAAAAGCAGATATACAACGTGAAATATTTGAGAGCACAACTTCATATAATAAAGGTATGGCTGATGATTTAGCTAATTACAGATTTGAATTTGAACTAACAGAAGATCCTGTAGAGCGAAAAGCAATAATTAGGCTTATAGTAAGTAGATACGCAGACTTTGACGCACATAAACTAGAAAACCAAGATTTAGCACAATGGTTAATTGACATAAGAAATGGAGAAATAAAATAATGAAAAAAATATTTATAATGATAGTGATAATAGTAGCGATAATAATGACAATGATGTCAGGATGTTATGTTGAGCCTAGCTCATCTGTAGATTTAGAACAGCAAAAAGAAACTGAAAAAATAATGAAGGAAGTTAGTACTCAAATTGGTATGCCTGATATAACTCATTTTTATGAGAAAAAAGTATTGAAAGAATTATATGAGTTGAGAGATGATAGTGATTTAATTTGTTATTGGTATACTAAAAATACAATGACTGGTAAATGGGTATATGAGGGGCAGTGTATTGGTTACGGTATACCATATTCCACTCAATTCAGTAATCCAGAAAAATTTTCAGATAATAATTATGATTTAGGTGATAGCTGGGGAGGTGTAGTAATGCCTCAGGCTGAGCCTAATGGGTTATTTGTTGCAGAGGGTATGAGTGCTACATGGGTTATTAATATTGACCCTGAAACAGGTAAATTAATGCCTGATTATGTAGAGCAGGAGATTAGAGTTTCTCAGAATAAAATTAGACGTGCTTTATGCGAGGATTGGAGTTTGCCTGAGGGATATGATGATTATGTAGCACCTGTTGTAGTAGAGAGTGAGGAGGATGAGTAATGAAAAAAATAATAATTTTATTAGTGTTTGCAATATTACTAACATCTTTAATTGGATGTCAAGCAGAAAAATCTACGGATATGATGCAATCAGAAGAGACGGAAGCTTTAATGGCTGAGATAAACAATCAAGTAGGAATGCCTGACATGGTAAATTTTTATGAGAAAAAATTGTTAAAAGAGTTATACGAATTAAGAGATGACAGTGAGCTCATTTGTTATGCATATACCGTAAATAAAGATGGTCAATATGTTTATCAAGGGAAGTGTATAGGATATGGGCTTCCATATGCTGTCCAATTCAGCAATCCCCAGAAGTATACAGGTGTTACTACAAAACAAGTTATTGATGATGGAGGAAGAGATTGGACATGGAGTTATGAAGTTATGCCTCAAGCCGAGCCAAATGGGTTATTTATGCCTGATGCACTCAGTGCAACTTGGCTAATAATGATCAATGAAGAAACTGGAGAGTTAGAGCCTATGTATTGTGAGCCTACTATAATAGTTAGACAAAGTAAAGCACCTAGAAGATTATGTGCTGAATGGAGTTTGCCTCCAGGGTATTAAGGAGATGTAGATGAATTTAGATAGAAGAATAAAGAAGATCGCAAAGAATTGCGGACATGAGCTTGCTCTCGTCACTTATGGTGGGAGCTTGGCTTATGGAACTAACGTAAAAGGTAGTGATGTAGATATCAGGGGTATTTGTCTTCACAATCCAAATGAATTGTTGGGATATACTAAATTTGAACAATATGAAGATAAAAAAGATGATACTGTAATTTATGGAATTAATAAGATTGTAAATTTATTGATTAATTGTAATCCAAATGTGATTGAAATTCTAGGAACAAAAGATGAGCATGTGTTTCTGCTTTCAGAAGAAGGAAAGATGTTAAGAGATAATTCTGATTTATTTATAAGTCAAAGGTGTATGTATTCTTTTGGAGGTTATGCAATTTCTCAATTGAGGCGATTAGAGAATGGATTGATAAGAAAAGAACCTGATCAAAATAAAAAAGAAGAACATATTTTAGGAAGCATTGAGTCTTCTTTTTATCATCTTGAGACTCATTATCATCCGTTTGTAAGTAAAACGCAAACACTTATTGATAAACTTTTAAGAAGAGAACCTAAAGGATTTGATCTTTATATTGGAAAAAGTATTAAAGAGGATATGGACACAGAAATTCTAGTAAACGTGAACTTAAAAGACTATCCTTTAAGAGATTTTGTTAATATATTTAGTGAAATGCAGCAAACTCTTAAAAGTTATTCAAAAATTGGAAAAAGAAACACTAAGAAGACGGAAGAAAGTTTGTACAAACACGCAATGCATTTAATTAGATTATATTTAATGTGTATTGATTTATTAGAGGGAAAAGGTATTTGTACTTATAGAAACGATAGAGAATTTTTATTAGACATTAGAAACGAAAAATACACTTTTGAACAGTTGATGGATATGGCTAATGATTATGAAAAAAAGATGCAGTATGCTGCTAAGCACACCAATCTTCCAAAAAAAGTTAATACAAATAAGATTGAAGAACTTGTTATTGAAATAAATAAAAAAAGTTTAAAAAAGTAGTTGCAATTTGCAGTTACTTGTGCTATACTACAAGAAAAGGAGGTAATAAGATGAAAACAAATCATAAAATGCATGTGCCAACCAAAGTATGCGAACTACTTACACAAATCAATGAAGCTGGATTTCAGAGTTATGTTGTGGGAGGTGCTGTGAGAGACTCTCTTTTAGACAAAGAGCCAAAAGATTGGGATATTTGTACTGATGCTTCTCCTGATGATATTAAAGAAATTTTTGGAAAAACTCTTGATACAGGAATAAAACATGGTACAGTCACTGTGATGAGAGATGATATTGGATATGAAATTACCACTTTTAGGACTGAGGGTGAGTATTCTGATAATAGAAGACCTGATTCAATAAAATTTGTAAAGTCTCTAAAAGAAGATTTATCTAGAAGAGATTTTACTATTAATGCTATGGCATGTGATCAAGATGGTTTTATTTACGATTATTTCAATGGGATAAGAGATTTAAAACACGAGGTAATTAAATGTGTAGGAGATCCTGAAAAAAGATTCTCAGAGGATGCTTTGAGAATTCTTAGAGCGGTGAGGTTTGCAGCCCAGTTAAATTTTTCTATAGAACATTCAACTCATCGTGCAATTTTAGATTTACAAAAGAATTTAGAATTTGTGAGCAAAGAGAGAATTAGGGTAGAATGGGATAAAATATTATCCTCTGATAGACCAGGAGCTTGGGTATATTGGTTTGTAGAAAATGGTTTAATCGACTATATTGATCCTGAGATTGCAAAAATGTATTGTTTTAGACAGTATAATCCTTATCATAAATATGATGTACTTAGACATGCATGTCATGCTATTGATTGTGTTGGAGATGATTTAATATTAAGAATAGCTATGTTATATCATGATACAGGAAAACCTTATACTTTTGAATTAGTAGATGGGAGAGGTAGATTCCATGGACATAACAAAATTTCGTCAGAATTAGCTGAAAAAGGTCTAGAAAGACTAAAATATGATAGAAAAACTATTGATTTAGTGTCAAAATTAGTATATTACCATGATTATCGTATAGATGATAAATTAAGAAAGGTTCATATTAAAAGATTTTTAAATAAAATAGGTGCTGAGAATTTTGATTATTGGTATCAAATACGTGTCTCTGATGTGCTTAGTCAAAACTTAAAATACGCACAAAAAAGACTAGAAAAATTATTTAAAATTAAAAATATTGTGTCTGAGATTATTATTAATGAAGAAGCTTTTTCTGTAAAACAATTAGATTTTAATGGTAAAGATATTATGGATATTTTAGATATAGAATCTTCACCACAAGTAGGAGAGATATTAGATCTTATATTAGATGTAGTTATGTCAGGTGGGATAAAGAACAATAAAAAAGACATAGAAGACTATTTAAAAGAGTTGTTGGATATATAAATAAAATAAATAAAGAAAATTGAAAAAAGTTCTTGACTTCTTCTCTCATTTGTGCTAAGATAGTAATATCTTAAAAGAGAGGAGATTTTTTATGAATAATTTTGATAAAAACTTAAAATTGTGGTTGGAGGATATTAACCAAAGAAAGAATAAAGTGTCTGACCTAACAAAGAAGAGCTATATTTTTTATTTAAATAAGTTTAATGAATGGCTTATGACTAAAAACATAGATGAAATAACTTTTATAAAAAAAGAGCATATTGAAGCTTATAGAGATTATATGCTTAATGATAGGGGCAATTCTCCAGGTACATTTAATCAAACAAGAGCAGCACTGTTTTCATTCTTTGATGTTATGGAAGATTTAGATGTCGTTAGAAAGAATCCAGTTAAAAAAGTTCAAACTTTACAATTTGAAAAAAAATATCAGGGAAATTTAAGCAAGGGTGAGGCATTAGGCTTAATCCAATTTACTAAAGAAAAAGATACATCGTGTCATGCAGTTAGGAATCATGCAATTATTCAAATCGCCCTGAAAACAGGATTGAGAGTTAGTAATATTCAAAGTCTTACAGTTGATATGGCTAAAAAAGATATGTGGGAAATAGTTGGAAAAAGAAAATCAAAGGTTTTTATCTCTATTGATGGTATTCCAGGACTAAGAGAAGCTATTGATGCTTATTTAGCTATAAGACCAGATTATGATTTTGATAACTTATTTGGTAATCAATTAAATAGACCGCTGGCAATTCCAGGTATTCGTCATATAGTAGAAAGCAGAACTGATAAAATTGGAAATAAAACAACTCCTCACGGATTAAGAAGAACATATGGAGATAGAGCATTTAATGCAAGTGGGGGAAATAAAGAATTAGTTTCAGATGCTTTAGGGCATCAATCAAAAGAGCATAAAACAGCAGATCAACATTATATTAACCCAAAATCAAAAGCTGGATTTGTGCATGATGTTGTTGCCGCCATGTATGAATAAGAAAGGAGTGTAAATATGGAGTCAAATATTGTTATTTTAAATCTAGACAAAAATCCTGATACTTTAGTGGAAATTGATGGAAGAAGATACACTAGAAAGCAATTAAAGCATTCATTATTAGAAGCAGAAAAATGGGAATCTAGTCTTGATTGTGATTCATCTATAGATGATATGGATGATAATTATATGCAAATAGATTTTAATATATAAATAAATAAGGAGAAAAAATTGAACATAATCAAAAGAGATGGTAAAATTGTAAAATTTAACCAAGACAAGATAGTCAGAGCTATTGAAATGGCAATGAGAGAAACCAAAAATGGAATAGATTCAAAACTATCAGTAAGAATAGCAAATAAAATTGAAGATAGTTTAAAGGAAAATTCTAAAGATATGACTGTAGAAGAAGTATCTGATATGGTTGCACAAAGACTAATGGCTAGTTCACGTAAAGATGTTGCTACAGCTTATATTGAATACAGAGTGTTGCGTGGACACAGAACAAAAACATCTAGCAAGTTTTTAACTGATGAATTTATCAGTAAATATAAGCATAGAGAATCTCCTATGAATCCGTTAGGACAATTTGTTTATCTAAGAACTTATTCAAGATGGCTAGAAGAAGAAAAAAGAAGAGAGTATTGGTGGGAAACTGTAAGACGTGCAGTGGAGTATAATTGCAGTTTAATAGATAGAACTACTAGAAAAGAAGCAGAAGAGCTATTTGATAGTATTTATAATCTTAATCAATTCTTATCAGGAAGGACATTTTGGGTAGGTGGCACACCAATTGGGTTTGAGTATGGCACATCTAACTATAATTGTGCTTTTACAGTTATTGATGAATTCCAAAAATTTAAAGAGCTGTTTTATCTATTGATGGTGGGATCTGGAGTAGGCTTTAGGGTTCTTAAATCTGATGTAGTAAAATTACCTGAAATAAGAACAAACGTACAAATATTTAACAAAGATTTTATGGGTGTCCTCAAGAGCCAAAGAGAAGAATATACATCTGTTGTTTTTACTAAAGATGTAGCAAAGATAATAATTGGTGATTCTAAAGAAGGGTGGACTCAAGCTTTAGACTGGTATTTCCGCTTATTAACTGAGCATGACTACAAAAACATAAAAAGTATAATTTTAAATTATGATAATATTCGACCACTTGGTGAAAAATTAAAGAGGTTCGGTGGTACAGCTTCAGGTCATAATAGTTTAAAAAACATGTTTGAAAAAATAACAAAAATGTTATATAGACTAGATGAAGAATCAGGTTCTCATTCAAATAAATTACGTCCAATACATTGTATGGATATATGTAATATGATTGGTGAGAATGTTGTAGTAGGTGGAGTAAGAAGAACCGCTGAGGTCGGACTTATAGATAGTGATGATTTAGAATGTATTCAAGCAAAAAATGGAATATATACTCAAAATGAAAATGGAGAATATGTAGCAAATCAAGATTTAGTTCATAGATTCATGAGTAACAATACTATCATATATTATCAAAAACCAACTTTTGAACAGATAAAATGGCAGATTGAACAGATGAGATATAGCGGAGAACCAGGCTTCATGAATATGGAAGCTGCAAGAAAAAGGAGACCTGATTGTGAGGGTGGAAATCCTTGTATGGAGATTCTTTTGGGCGATAGAGGATTATGCAATCTGACTACAATTAATGTTATGGCTTTTGTTAAGGATAAAGTTTTAGATTTAGAAGCATTAATTGAAGCACAGATAAGGTCTGTAAGAGCAGGGGTGCGAATGACTTGTTTAAAGTTAGAGCTTCATAAATGGAATATGGTACAAATGAGAGACAGATTATTAGGTTGTTCATTTACTGGATTTAGAGATGCTATGGATGTTCTTGGGTATACTAAAGAGCAAGAAGATGAGTTGTATGATTTATTGAAATCCGAAGCTCACAGAGCTGCTCAGAGCTATTCTAAGGAGTTGGATATACCTACACCTCTCTTAGTCACTACAATCAAGCCTGAGGGCACTCTGAGCCTTCTAGCAGGGGTTTCTAATGGTATACATTATGCACACTCACCTTATTATATAAGAAGAGTAAGAATTAATGCATCAGATCCATTAGTTAAAGCATGTGAAGAGTTAGGATATCCTGTCTTTCCAGAAAATGGTCAAGATATTGAAACTTGTACAACTAAAGTAATAGAATTTCCAGTGAAGTCTCCGTCTACTATCACAAAGTATGATGTTAGTGCTATAGAGCAACTGGAAAACTATAAGAGAGTAATGGAACACTACGTAGATCATAATGCATCTATAACAATTACTGTTCGTAATGATGAATGGGAAGATGTTACCAAATGGGTATATGAAAATTGGGATAGTATGGTGGCAGTATCATTCTTATCACTAGACGATAGTTTCTATGACTTAATGCCTTATGAAACAATTGATGAGACTGAATATAATAAAAGGTTTGCAGAGATGAAACCATTTATTCCTTCATTATTAGCAAAATATGAGACTCAAGAAACAGAATTAGATATAGGCGATAGCGAGTGTGTAGGTGGAGTTTGTCCAATAAGATAAAGAGGTGAAGATGAGTTTAATTATTGCAATTAAAGACAAAGAAAAGAAAATAACGTATGTAGGTGCTGACTCTAGAGTTAGCGGAGGATTAGATTATACAGAGGGAAATATTGCTAAAATACTTTATCCTTCTCAACATCAAGGAGAAATGGTGTTTGGAGCAGTTGGGTATCTTAGGACTATAAATATTCTTGCTACACAAGACCAGTGGTTAGATGATTATGAATTACACAGAATCAATACAGGAAAAGAAAAGGTTGATGATGTATTTGTAACTAGAAACATTGTTCCTAAATTATTCAGTATGTTTGAACATTATGGATTTTTAAAGGTTAATGAAGGAATAAAAAGTATTCCTAATAGTACTATTTCATTTATATATAAAGATATAATAGCAGAGATTGGTGCTCTGGGGTCTGTTCTTATATATGATGATTTTTACGCTAGTGGTTGTGCTGAGGATTATGCTTATGGGTCTTTGGAGCAAACAGTGGGTATAGAAGACCCTGTAGAAAGAATTGCTTTAGCAATGGAAGCTGCTTATAAACATAATACAGGAGTAGGCGGAGATATATTAATATTAGAAGTTCATCATGACGGAATACCTAAAGTAGAAGAACCTGAAAAAAAAGATAAAAAAAATAAAAAAAAGTCTTGACTTTTGGGTGAAAGTGTGGTATAGTATAACTACAGTAAACGAAGTCATTTAATTCGTTTTGGTTAATAGTTCTGAGGACATTTATTAAATGTCCTCACTTTCTGGGGAAGTAGCTCAGTTGGGAGAGCAGCGGACATTAAAATATATTTTGTAAAAAGTATTAACAGCAATCATAATAAATTCAATCTGTTGGTCGTTGGTTCGAGTCCAACCTTCCTCACTAAAAATAAATATGCAAGAGTAGCTCAGTTGGGAGAGCACGTAAATAACGTGTCTTGGGTAAGACATAAACTGCAAACCAATTATGCACTGTTAATGCCGTGGTCACAGGTTCGAGTCCTGTCTCTTGCACCAGTCGTTGTTCTAGGATTGTTATGTGGTATAGCACCTCCTTTCAAAACCGAGCGGAGCGGTATAATTCTCCGTATTATTTGAGAGTGAGAGTGAGAGTGAGAGAATGTTAGATAGAGAAAAATGGACAGGATTGGTTTACCAAGGTAAGGATTACTCAAAATTTTTTAGTATTTCAAATTTTGGGAGATTTAAAAATGTCAAGACTAACAAAATTAGGAAAACATCTATAGGTTATGATGGATATGAACATGTATATGTAACACTTGGAT
>Ga0194001_1000029_pt1 | contig 11876 bp, 8 predicted proteins | sample FLT_78_MG_FD_140316 | JGI IMG/M metagenome (GOLD analysis project Ga0194001, IMG submission 140316) | Sediment microbial communities from the Broadkill River, Lewes, Delaware, United States - FLT_7-8_MG | ecosystem: Environmental > Aquatic > Freshwater > River > Sediment | place: USA: Delaware... | reverse complement strand
AATACCTAAAGGAATGAGCATTGACAATAAATCAGATATAGAGAAATTGTCTTTAATTTTTTCTTTAATTTTTTTCCATGTCTTTTCTCTTATTCCAGGAATTAAATCATAGCTAATATCAAAATTATTATCTATAACTTTTTCAACAATATTAGGGTATTTCTTTAATAAGTCCATTGCCTTATCTTCTGATATAATACTTTTTAAGAAATTTTTTTGAGCATCTATTGTTGTAGGCTTTTTAGCCTTTATTCCCCCAGAAACTTCATATTGCATTCCATATTGCTTATTTTCAACAATCTTTGCCTCTACTTCATATGATAGTTCATTATTTAAATCTTGCATATTTCCGATAAGAGTGATATATCCATATCTTTTATGAGGTATATCCTCTAATACCAAACAGTTATATATACCCCAACCATTACTATAATATATCCTATTGGCATCATTAATTGTAAACTTATATATTTTATTGTCCATAATGATTCTCTCTCCTATCCATATAGATCATAGTCCTTTATTACAATTTGTGTTTCTTCTGTTTTTATATATTGCCCATTTTCTCCTAGTCGATATTTTGGCATATTAGCAAATCCATCTACATAATCTATATATATAATACTACCAGCTTTAAAAGGCTTAGATACGAAAACTTTTCTATCATATACTTTGGTTCTAATTGTTTTTCCATCTCTTATTTGGTAAATATCAACATATGGTTTTGCTCTATCACTATATGTTTTAAAGCTGCTTACATAATATATACCATAGTTTATCTTATCATTGGTATAAGTAATTGTCCCAGTATACTCTTTCTCTGTTTCAATTCTTAATTTTATAGATATATTTTCATCTTCTAATTGGGATATCAGGCTTGTCATTAGTCCATTATTATCAATTTGTGAAAATGTTTTTTCTGTCTCTTTGTTTGAAAAATTTCTAATATGATCAAGCGTTAAATCTAAATCTTTAACTTTTAATTTATTTAATGTTTTAATTTTTGCGAATTTTTGATATATATCTACTATATTCAATAATAATTTTGAACCACCAAACTCCCTAAAGAAATCAAGTTTAATTAATATATCTAGTTGTCTAGTATTAATAGATGTTTTTTTTGATATATCATCTAATAATTCAATAAAGCTATTATAATTATTATGTCTCAGTTCATACAACTCTTCCCCAATATCATTATTAAGATATTTAATTGATGATATACCTTTGTATATAGTATTAGTATCTTTGTCTGCTCTATATCCACCTTTTGACTTTCTAAAGCATATATTATCTAATTTAATATTGAAATAAGGAAACTCTGCTATAAGCTCAGATGTTTTTTCTATATTTTCTTGGTACATTTCTAATACTACACTGTAGTATTCTAATGGGTAATTTGCCTTCAAATATGCGCAGTATAGACTATCATATGCATAAGATAATGAGTGAGCACTATTAAATGAATACCTAGAAGCGTCATTAACTACTTGCCATACTTGTCCAAAATTGTCAGTATTACCAATCTTTTCTAGCCAATTTTTTTCTAAAGTATTTTTTAAATTATTTAATTCTTCGTCCGTAAACTTTTTTTTAGATATTTTCTTAATGATATCATATGTACTATCTTCTGGCATTGATAACCATATTAGAAATGCCATAATATTTTCTTGATATAACAAATAATGATAACTAGATTCAAGAAGATTATCTACTTCTTGTGTCCCTGTTGTATATGGCAATCTATTTAAAAAGTTATTTAACAACGAGGCAAATCCTGGCCTTATTGCAGCAATAATAGCTGATAACTCAGAAATATTTTTGGGTGCATATTTCATAAATAACGGAGTGGCAAAATTTGAATCAGCCTGATTTAATGTTTTTGTGATACCATCCTCATACAATTTCCACACTTTATCATCAACCATATCTTCTAGCTCTGCAATACTAGGTATATTAATATTTATTTCTTTACATACTTTATCTATAATCCCATAAACTGTAACTGTAAGCCAATCATTTTTTAAGAACCCATACGAGTCAGCAGTATCACCATCAATAGCAGCAATCATTGCATCTTTAGTTCTCATAATACCTATTTCAGTAGATATATTATCATCTAATACTAAGTGAGCACAAGGATGAGGGGATATAGAATCAATAATGCCTCTATATCTTTCGCTATACTTTAGCATATCGCCAAACTTAGGATCTCTTAATAGTTCTGCATAGTGCTCTTCATCATCGGATATATTTTTAGCAAATAGGTTGTATTCTTCCATTTTTAGGCCTTTGGCTTTGCATACTAACCTAAAAGCACCTTTTGCCTTTAATCTTCCGTATGCTGCCATATAATAAGAACCATCTTCTCCTAATATGTCTCTACTTGCCTTAATAAATGGTTCTGGATTTGCTGTGTTAAAATCTATATCAGGAAATTGTTTAGAATCTAAAATTCTACTTTTAGACATAAATCTAGTGGGGTATAGTGGAACAGCAGAGCTTATCCTGTCAATATTTGTAAACCCAAGCAAATTATTTATGTAAAACCCAGACCCACTTCCTCTACCAGTCTTTGTTAATACTCCATTATACTTAGATGTTGCCAATTTTATTATTTCATAATTTAATAAAAAATAATCTGCAGTCCTTATATCTTTTGTGTTAGTTTCTTTAATTATATCTAATTCATATTTTACTGCATCAATATATTCTTGCCACCTAGATTTATCAATTTCATTCTTTAGCCTATTTGATAATTTTTCTTTGATAATTGATTGTAGTTTAGAAAATCTTTCATCAACTGTTAAGTCTTTATAGATAGTTGGCATTTTTGGATTTTTAGAAAACTCTAAATCATCAGACTTTGAAAATATCATTGTATTATCAAGAGCTTCTATAATATTTTCTTTAGACAATACACCTTGATCTAAATATCTCTGAACAACCGTATCATAGTCTGGAAAATCTAAGATAATAGATTCTTCATATTCATAGCGCATATCCTTCCCTTTAAGAAATATATCTCTATCATTAGAATCTTCTGGATATATGTAATGGCTATCATTACCATGAATTAATTGAATATTATATGTATTTTTTATTTCTAATATTTTTTGGTTCCACTCTTTTTGCTCTTTCATATTATGATTTTGCACTTCTAGGAATAAATTATCTTTGAAATGATTGTGTAAAGGTTTTAAAAATTTATTTTCCCAATCATCATCTCCCATAAATATTCTGTTATTAATACATGCTGTAGTTATAACTACTTCATTTGGGGGTAATGATAGTAATAGCTCCATATCTACTCTTGGATAATAATAATATCCAGTTTTATTAGCCTCTGATGATATTCTATTGATATGTTTAAAAGCATTTCTTGTCAGTCCCATAACAATCAGGTGGAATGTATTTTTTCTATCTTTCTCAAAACGATTATCAGTATAATACATTTCCATTCCATAAACTAATTTTAAATTATGCTTTGATGCTAAACTATAAAAACTATATGGCTCCGATGAGCAGCCATGGTTAACAGTTGAAATCATTGAGTGTCCTAGTTCTAAAGTTCTATTTATATAATCTTTTTCGCTTACACAAGAATCTGGCGTTTGTGGATTACTTCCATGATCATGTCTATGAAAATTAAAATATTCTTTATTCATTATCTATTACCCTCTTATATATCAGAAAATATTTTTCCATAAATACTTTCCATATCTTTATCTCTAGTTTTTTTATTGTTCAAAAACTCTTTATTCTTTTTTATATATTCAGCCCATGGCTTGTGTATTTTTGAACTATATGATCCAAGATTTGATAAATAATAAATATCATCCTTAGTAACATCTTGCCAAAATAATTTATCATCATTTGTCTCTTCATATAGATTTTTAAGCACCATCATCTTATCAAGATTGTTGTTAATTTCTTCAATAGTTTTTTTTGCTATGTCTTCGTTGATTTCAACATAAACATAGTAGTTATCAAATATAAACTTATCTTGCACATTTGTAGGAAGCAATGCGAAATTATTATGTTCTTTAGCAATAGCTATATTATTATCTATTTCAATATCGCTGTACCCAACATTCCTCATTTGTCTTATTATTTGAACTTCTAGCATTTCTACAATTCTGTTTCTATCTATCCTTCTTGATCTATATTTTCCATTTTGTTGCTTATATGAAGCTGATATATACTTTAAGAAGTTCCATCTCAATCTCATTTTTTCGTATGGCAAATTATAGTTTTGATGCATTCCAATGCCATATATAATTAATTGTGTTTGCTGGTCTTCTAATTTTTTACTTCTATACACTGTGGAAGTCTTATGATCTGTGACTATAAATTCGCTATCATACATTGCTACTTCATCAATATATCCTTGAAATAAGTATTTACCAATCATAGTTACCATAAATAACTCACTGATTATTTTTATAGCATCTGATGGACGATATTCTTTGAAAAATTGACTGACACATTCTTCATATTTTTTTGCTATTTTTTTATTATTTTTTTTATCATTTTTATCATATTTCAAACCCATAATATGAAATTCCATTAATTTTTCATCCCATATTTTATGCATATCACTAAGATCTATTTCTTTATTATTATATGATTCTATAATAGCATGGGCAATACTTCCTAGATATGAATAAGCATTACCATCCATATCAGGTTTAATTTTTTTAATATACTTTAATAAATATTCATATGGATCTCCAAGATAGGTTGAATATTTACTCCATGAAAAAATATCATCAACATTATATTTCTTTTTTATCTCTTCTATATTAGGTTTATTTTTTTCCATATCTGTCCTCTTTCATCTTCAGATATTCTTTGTGTCTTTGGATATCATATGTTTCTCTATTATTAAATAATTCTACATATAAATCATTATGTGCATCTGCAGGACTGTCTTTTTGTCCTAATATATTGTTGCGATCTAAAATGAAAGATACTTTTCTAGTCTTATAAAAATTTTCACATATCTCATATGTCCGATATTCATCAATATCCTTATCCAAAGCAATAACTATTTCAACATTCAAGCTTGATAATATCTTTACTTGCTCTTTTGATATACTATGCCCACATAATGCAACACCAGTACCATCGAACCTAGAATGACGCTTTAAAACTGATTTTTCCGCTTCAAATACAACAACATGTCCCTTATCTTGAATTGTCTTATAGTTCTCATTTAATCCATAAATATTTATTGACTTAGGGTGTTTTTTTAATGGAAAATATTTATGAACACCTAGCTCTTTCCAATTATCAATAACAGTTCGTCCTATAATACCAATAAACTCATCCCTATCTCCACTCCAATATCTATGAGGGATAACAATCCTATGTGTTTCTGGATCGTAGGCAATAGCAAATTCTTTATGCGTACTTGCCAATATTCCCTCTCTAACAAAGTTAATATGTGGATGATGTATATATTCTGATAAACAACTTTTATTAATTAAATCAATATCAACTTCATTACTATTATGAGAGGATGCCTTTAGAAATATATCAAGAGGATTATTATTTTTTTCTTCCTTTTTTATCTCATATTTGTATGGTATATCCAATATCTTATGTATATATTTAATGCTACCAACAAAACTAATTTTACATATTTCCATTACTAATGTAATGATATCTCCTTGAAACTCGTTGTCCGCTGAGTATGACCTCACATAGAGATTGCTCTTGATTGAAAGGGCGGTATCATTAGTTTTATTTGGAAGAGCACATCTTATTTCTTTCTCAGAACAATGAATTGAATGACAACCGATACTTTCTAATATTTTGATTGTTAAATCATTTTCAATTATGTATTCTTTTAATTTTGATGCATTCATAGTATATCATGCTCCTTACATTTCGTGAGGTACTTTTGTAAATCCCATTTCTTTAATTAAGTTCTTTGATAAGTCATGCTCTATTACAATTTGGTACTCATTTGCAGAACCTTCTCTGTTCTTTACGATAAATATAATTTGATAATGTTTATCTTTATTTATCTCTACTGGTATTTTAGATTTTCCATCTGATGATAATCTATAAACTTTCAATTCATTTTTCTTGCCAGGAAACTCATCATCATACATTTTTCTTATCATTAAACAAGTTGATGCTACATTAACAATGGTTTTACTTTCTCCAATATTTTTTTGAGTAAAGTATCGATGAAGTTGGCTATCTTGTGATAACTGAAATGTTGCTGTCAAATGAACATTCTTAACAGACTCCTTAATTGTATCATATAAAGCAACACTATTTTGAGTTAGTTGCAGTCTTGTATTATTGGTAATTATACCAGAATCAATCTTAAAAGTGTCAAGCACAAAATAATTTACATGTAAGCTTGCATATTTTTTTATAATCTTTATGGCGGTCTCAGTTTTATAATTATCAAGAGGTATAAGAGTAATTGTTTTATTTTGTTTTTTTTCTAAAAGCCACTCCGCAGATTGTTTCAATATATCTTTATATTCTTGAGTATATTTTCCATCTCTAACAATATGTTTTGGTAAATCTTTCTTAAATATATTGTTGGTAACCCACACAAGCATTTCTCTCTGCCATTTTTTTACACCTTCTTCATTTATAATAACGACTATTCTTTCATCGTGTTCAATAATAGAAGGGAATAAGGCTGTCCTAATTAAAGAACTTTTCCCAACATTTGAGACACCTCCAATTAAAGTCATATTACCAACTAAACTTCCAGAAGTTTCTTGATTAAGTAGTTCTAGGTTGTGATATGGCAATCCAACTGCCATACCTTCATCAAGTTCATCTATTAGTTCATATATGCCATCTGATATATCATAGCTTTTTACATGATTTACAGTATTGGAAAAAATATCGTTAATATTTGCCTCATAATATTCATATATATCTTGTATTGACATATCTACAAATTTTGATAAATCTTCATTCAGTGGAAATCCTTTGTATATTAATTTTATTACACTGTGCCATTTATATAAACTTTGAATATATCCTTCAAGATTCTCTTCTTTAATATACTCTTTTGTTTTACTTATTTTATCCCATCCACCATATTCATCATATTTATTTTTTAACTTAGGATGCTTTTTTAAATATAGGTTAACTGTAATTTCATCAATAGATTCCTTTTTTTCAACTATATAAATATCATAGGCTATTTGATAATATACTTTCCACATATTATCATGAAAGCTATTGAGACTTATATTATCATAGTCATACATAAAGGATGGATTATTCCAAAAAATAGAAACAATATTTGCCTCATCAATAACTTTATAATCCATAATCTTTTTTATCACTTGGATTTGTTTAGTTTTTTCTTCTGTTAATTTTTTTTCAGCCATATTCTACCAAAGATCCTCCATTGTCTTATTAATTTCTTTTGTTCTCTTTTTATATGCTGCTTTTGAACTGTTTTGTTTATTAGTGATATTAAGATTTTTTAATTCTTTTTTTTGTTGAGATTGTTTTTTTACCATATCTATTACATCATTAATCGAATTTGATATTATTGACATCATTCCATTAATTTTGTGTCTCTCATCAGTAAATTCAGTCCGATCAAAATATGATAGTATGACATTTTTCTTTATCTTAAATGTATATAAAATGGCAATAAATGGGTAAATAATTTTTCCATTATTTTTATTTTTTGATTTATACATAAACTTACCATATTGCATAGATTTAAGCCTATATACACAATATGTCGACAATGCCTTATCAGATCCATATTGTAGTATGTCATTTTTTACATATTCATATAGGCTATTCCAATATTTTTTATCCTGCTCTGTCATTTTTTATCACTCGTTTCTGAATATTTATATATCTTTTATAATATAGTTTTTCTATATATTTTCATATCCATTTTCTTCCAATAATCTAACAAATACATCGTGTCCATAGTTACCTTTGGTTAACTCAATTACTTCATCAATGCTCTTAGTATCATCGTACCCTAAATTATTATCATTTAAAAATTTATTAGTGCCCTCTTTACATGCTCCAGTAATATATCTGTAATCTTGAGGTTTTATATATCCTTGCTTGATAACTCTCTGGATATGTTCATTAGCCCCTAATTTTGATAACTTTTTGAACTCTAAATCATTAATCGCTTCTTTAATTGACTTACCATGAGCAAATAAATTATCTTGTTCTACTATGAATACTTTAGATGGGTTATTTTCGTGGAAATAATTATATATATAATATGCACTATGGATTTTGTATTGATCTAATTGTTTAGTAGAGTTGACTACCATAGTATAATCATCAATTATTTTTACATCTTTAATATCTCTATAAATTGGATTATTCTTAGATGATAATCTAACTAATTTATTATTTTGTAGGTCTACTAATTTTATAATTTTGCTATTATTATGAAGTCTTATAATTACTATATTATTATCACATTTAGTTGTGTTAAAGTATCCATAATCCCACATATTGAATGTACAATTTGATTCAGTCTCGAATGTGCAACTTGCTCCAGTCACAAATGTACAATCTGATCCAGTTTTAAATGTGCAGTCTGCTCCAGTATTAAAGGTACAATACCATTCAGTATTGAATACACAATCCCATTCCGTTTTGAATGTGCAACCTGCTCCAGTATGAAATGTGCATTTCCATTTAGTATCAAAAGTACATTCTGATCCAGTATTAAATGTGCATTCATTTCCAGTTTTAAATGTGCAACGTGATTCAGTTATAAATACGCAATTTGATCCAGTCTTAAATATACAATTATCTATATCGCTAAAATCAATAACTAAACCATATTCATCACTACTAAATGTTCTAGTTTTTCCATCCCAATTAAACCTATCCATATCCAATGGTTTACCATTTTTTAATATTCTTTGCTGAACTTCTTCTTTTGTTAAAGTTTTATTCATAATTATCCCCCCTTGCTACTAAATAAAATCCCTATTTTATCTCATATCCATTTTCTTCCAATAATCTAACAAATACATCATGCCCATAATTACCTTTTGTTAATTCAATTACCTCATCAATACTCTTACTGTCATCCCAAGTTAAATTATTATCTTCTAAAAACCTATTAGTACCTTCTCTACATGCTCTAGTTAACAGCCTATAGTCTTGAGGATTCATATATCCTTGTTTAATAATTCTCTGGATATGTTCGCTAGCCCCTAACTGTGATAGTTTTTTAAATTCTAAATCTGCAATAGCTTCTTTAATAGATTTTCCATGAGCATATAGATTATCTTGTTCTGCTATGAATACTTTAAGTGGATTATCCCTATGAAAATAATGATAGATATAATATGAACTATGAATTTTATATTGATCTAATTGTTTTGTAGAGTTAATTATCATTATAAAGCTATCAACTAATTTTACATCTTTAATATCCCTATAAATTGGATCATGAAGGCAGGATAGACGAGCTAATTTATTGTTTTGCAAATATGATAATTCTATAATTTTTTTCATAATATTGCCTCTTATAATTACCACATTATCTCCACAATTGGTTGTGTTAAAATATCCATATTCCCATATATTAAATGTACAGTCACTCCCAGTCTCAAATGTACAATCTGATCCAGTCTCAAATGTACAATCTGATCCAGTTTTAAATGTGCAACTTGCTCCAGTATTAAAAGTACAATACCATTCAGTATTGAATACACAACCCCATTCCGTTTTGAATGTGCAATATGATCCAGTATGAAATGTGCAATGTGATACAGTTATAAATATACAATTATCCATATCGCTAAAATCAATAACTAAACCATATTCCTCACTACTAAATGTTCTAGTTTTTCCATCCCAATTAAACTTATCCATATCTAATGGTTTGCCATTCTTTAATACTCTTTGTTGAACTTGTTCTTTTGTTAAATTTTGATTCATAATAACTCCTCTCCCCTTAAAAGGAAGGGGCAAAAAATATTATGCCCCTATTTTATTAATAAATTTTTTCAATAATTCTAAATCCCAATTAGTAATTTCAGTTAAATTAACACCTAATTCTTTTGCTGTTTCAATAATAGGTTGTAATTTTTTGGTTCCTCCACTACTATTTAATTCTTTTGCAAATTCTTTATATCTATTAATTAATTCGTCTCTTTGCAAATCTTCATTTTCTTTTTCTTTTTTTTCTTTTGCTTTTTCTAGCTCTTGCTCTTGCTTGATTTGTGATTGCTTATTTTGTTCCTTTTCGATATCCTCTATGGCTTCATTTCTGCGTTTTTTAATTGATGTTTCAATGGCATTTTCAATAGCTTCTTTATATGCCATAGCATCTAGAGGAATTCTTTCAACGATATCTTCAAAACGTGATTTTGAATCAACACTATAATCTTCTTCTCTAAAAGAAATAACTCTTTTTTCAGAAGTTACACTTCCTTTTAATATCTCTTTACCATTAATTTTTTTATTAGTACGAGTTTGTTTAATTGCTCTGTCTATAAATGCAAAGCCAAGGAAATGAAGTTTTGTTTTAAACATGTCAAAATACCTACTTGTAATTGCTGATGTCAAGATTTCATATTCTGTTTCATTCATAGGATCGCTCATAGATTTTTTCTTAGTATGTAATATTAAGAAATATGAAATTCCAATCTTTTTTAAATCCCATAAATATGCATAAATTAATTTAAAAGCTTCATCTTGCCCTCTTTGATACCCACCATATGCTTCATTAATTGTTTTTACCAAAGTTCCTTTGTCTCCTAATTTACGCTGTATATGGTTCCACTTATTAATAACTTCCTGCTCTGCCAAAGGAATTAGTTGGTCAATTGTATCATATATAATTATCTTTAAATCTTTATAGTCTGTATTACGATTTGCAATAATATCTTCTTTAATATCAATCATGTCTTGCCATGTTTCAATATCTTCAGAAACAATACCCTCAATTGCATCTGCTCCATCTTCATAACCAATATTGTAGTGCATATAAATATCATCACCAAATAATTCACAATATTCTATGGCCATAGTAGTCTTACCAATACCTGAGATACCAGCTAAACCATGGTTATATTTTAATGGATCTACTTTTACATGTTTCTTCTTACCATATTTTCTAGCCATTTGTTATTCGTCCCCTCCTATTTGTTGCATTATTGCATTCAACTCATCATCTTCTAGAGCCACAGTAGATTCCCCAACAATAGATCCTTGATCTATTTCAATACTAAGAAGTACTAAGTCATCAATTGTGAAAGTTTCATTATCAAAGTTAATAGTTGGAGTATAATCTCCATCCGTATTTTTAATTTTGCTTCTTGAAATTGAAGTAAATATTAGTCTTCTTTCTTTAGTCCCATTTGTACAATCTTGGATTGCTTCTTCCTCTGTGATAATATTAAACTGAATTGCTTCTTTAATATCATCTGGTAAGTCATCTATACTTGATATAGTTGTAGCAGACCCATCGATCATATTACCTTGTATTCCAATTTGGATAACAGACTCTTTTGATTTTGGAATAAAATATCTTTTTAATGCAGCATCAAGCATATTTTTCCCCTCAGAGTTAGTGAAAATATCACAAGGTATTTCAAATGTTTGTGGTAAACATACTTTCTTCTTAAATTCTTTTCCGTCAACTTTACTTAAATATTGCACAACATAAGCATTAACTGGAACTACATTTTTTTCTTTATCAACTTCTTGGATTGCATCAGAATCAATTAAGTATCTTTGTTTAAAAGTTGCCTTAAAATCTTTTTCTTCTATGTCTTTTATGTTTATTGATGTAATTACATTTTTACGATAAGTTTTATTATTATAGAATTGATAATCAAAGGTTCCAGAAACTGATACAACACTATTATTAGGTAGTTTTT
>Ga0194001_1000026_pt1 | contig 12287 bp, 21 predicted proteins | sample FLT_78_MG_FD_140316 | JGI IMG/M metagenome (GOLD analysis project Ga0194001, IMG submission 140316) | Sediment microbial communities from the Broadkill River, Lewes, Delaware, United States - FLT_7-8_MG | ecosystem: Environmental > Aquatic > Freshwater > River > Sediment | place: USA: Delaware... | reverse complement strand
CCACTACTAAATGTTCTGGTTTTTTCATCCCAAGTAAATTTATCTAATGGTAATGGTTTGCCGTTTTTTGATACTCTTTGTTGTACTTGTTTTTTTGTTAAATTTTGATTCATAATAGTTCCTCCTAATTTTTAAATAAAATCTTCTTTAATATAATACCATATATTATATTAAATTACAACAATAATATTAAATAAAACCCATATTTTATTTTATGATACTAGACTCCTTCTTCATATTCATACCAATCTGGAGCAACATGGTTATGGATATATCCTTCCCACATAGCATCTTTCCTAAGCTCATCTATCATAGAACATTCTTCTCCATAATATAGATATCTTTTTTTTCTTTTAACAGCTTTTAAGCTAGTATCTCCATCATTAAACTTTTGATATATCTTATATATATCAGGCTTATATCTATTTATTCTTGATAGGGCATATTTAGTTATTCCAAAAAACTCTTTAAATATTGTATTAAAACCATCTACTATTTTATCTTCCATACTATTGCTCCTCATCTACATTTGTTACTGCTTCATAGATACCTTTATCATAATTATATATAGCTAAATGATATGATCTAATTTTTACCCTATTTCTTTTTTCAATCTTTTTCAATAAATCTTCGATGCTATTGTGGCTACTTATTAAATACCAATCAAATAGATAGTACATTCCATTATATTTCATTATTGTTACTGTATGGCTCTTCCATATTTTATATGAAAAATATGTTAATATTGCTGGGTTATAGCCATGTCCATACCACACCATAGCAGAAGCATAATCGTCACAATCCCCTTCATATAATTCAATAGCCTTATCTGGAGGGGTTATATGATTTAACAAACCAAGCAACTTATCAGATTTATACTTCCATCTTCTTTTTTTAAAAATAGTATCATACCAAATTAAATCTCTGGCACACTGCTTAACATCTTCAAAATCCTTGATTTCTAATGGAGCATTAGAACTTTCTACAACTGACCTTCTATATGTCCAGTTCATGAATATCTTTAATAAGGAGTGGAATATGCCCTTATTCTTATGGTTGAGCATAATAATCATCTCTTTCAAATAAATTTTCTATATCATTTTTTTTAGAATTCAAATCATCGCTATATCTATGAACAGTATTAAAATCATCGCTCTCAAAGATAGCTTTCTTTTGTCTATCTACGGTATCAGTTGCATCTATTTCATTAATAATCTTATAAAAAAATGCTTTATCTACAACTCCCTCTACTAGACAAGTGATAATTTGAGTAGTAGTGGATGTTTTCAGTAGTCTGTGTCCCCTATCTTCATTTCTTAGCATTAACCAATATCCAAAGCGACTACTTCCCACCTTACGTGAAAAACTACGCTTATTGCGTAAATAATGTATGTCTGCTGTGACTTGCTTTGGAGATAGATAATTATATATCCCTTTAAGACGCATTTGTAATGCAATCACAGTGCTTGTCATTGTATTGGATTCTCCTACACAATTGCATTCCATAAAATCTTTCAATAAGTCTCGCCTATCGGCAACTGTCATTTGTTTCATAGATCCTCCTTATCTGTAGCTATTATATCTTGTATCCATTCTCTTTTAATAATCTAATAAATACATCATATCCATAGTTACCTTTTGTTAATTAAATTACTTCATCGATAGTTTTAATATCATCCCAAGTTAAATCATTATCATTCAAAAACCTATTAGTACCTTCTTCACATGCTCCAGTAATAAATCTATAATCTTGAGCACTCATATACCCCTGATTAATGATTCTTTGGATATGTTTATCTGCTCCTAAATGTGATAAATTTTTGAACTCTAAATCTTCAATAGCTTCTTTAATTGAGTAACCATGAGCATATAAATTGTCTTTTTCTGCTATAAATATTTTAGATGGATTATCTTTATGAAAATAGCCATAAATGTAATACGAACTATAAATTTTATATTGATCTAATTGTTTAGTGGAGTTGATTACCATAATATAGTTATCAACTATTTTTATATTTTTAATATCTCTATAAATTGGGTCATGGTTATATGATAGGCAAACTAATTTATTATTTTGTAAATCTGATAAGTCTATGTGATCCAGTTATAAATATACAAGCTGCCCCAGTATTGAATTTACAATCTGATTCAGTCTCAAATGTGCAACTTGCTCCAGTCACAAATGTACAATCTGATCCAGTATTAAAGGTACAATAATATCCAGTATCAAATGTGCAATATGATCCAGTTTTAAATGTACAATATGATCCAGTTTTAAATATACATTCTGATCCAGTTTTAAAGGTACAACTACTCATACCTTTAAAATCAATAACTAACCCATTTTCTCTGCTACTAAATGTTCTAGTTTCTTCGTCCCAATTAAATTTATCTAATGGTAGTGGTTTACCATTTTGTGATACTCTTTGTTGTACTTGCTCTTTTGTTGAAATTTGATTCATAATAGTTCCTCCTAATCTTTAAATAAAATACTTGTTTTATTCTATAGTATTATATCTTTTTCAACCTATCAATGATAACTTGACAATGACTATCCTTATTTTATTTTAATAAATACTAACTTCTTCCACTAAACCATCATTAATTAAATCACTAAGATCATCCTGATTATAATAAGTAATATATCCTGAATGGCTTATATATATAATGTCTCCCTCTAGTGTTAGTCTTTTCATATATGCAATAGCTGTCTCATTAACTTTTTCATACCCATATGATTCTAGTATGGATAAGTTATTAATATCTTTAATTTTATACATTAATTATCAAGCTCCTCTATTTATTATTTAAATAAAAATATTATTTTATTCTATTTTTTCTCCTTGATTTTTGCACTGCTTTTCTTCTCTTCTTTTTTTTTATATCAGCTTTTAAAATTGCTTTATGTTCTTTGTCACTAATTCTTATACTAGGACATAGAGCACCATATTGATTCATACTATTATTGATTGTGTTTACATCTCTAATCATTTTTTTTATTTTTTCCATATTAATTAAACCGCCTCTTTACTTTCTTCTTTTTCAACTTCATCAATTAACATTTGTAGTCTTAACATTTGTAGTTTATGTGAAAAAAAGTATAAATCAAACAAAGATTTTTCAATACGTAATTCAATAGGCGATTTAGGAGGTTCATAGCCAAACCAATATGCTATCTTAACTACTAAAGAACCTAATAACGTCCCAACGCCGATTATCAAATAAATTCCAATAATAATTGTAAATGCAAATGCTATAATACATAGTCCCATTTGAACGCTTACCCATAATGCTTCTAACATATTTGATCTCCTTTTACTTTATTTTTACATTCTCCCCAAAACATCTTACAAACCATTCTTTATTTTAAATCCTCCACTATTATTCCCCATCCTTAACTTTTTTCTTTACAATGTAAATATCAAGCTTACCTAGATCTTTGTATTTCTTGTTACATTTAGTACAAATGTATGTACTTTCTTTTCCTAGCACTTCCTCAGTATCTACTACAACATCAAATATAGGATTACCACAATCACATTTTCTTCTTTTAGTGTTATAAGATACTTTATAATCTTTAGATATTTTAATTGCCATTAGTTACCTCCTTGCAAACTTTTTTTAGTACGCTAATATCAAAAGAAGATTTTAAATATTCTAATGTTTTTTTTCTATTAATACCATTACCAAGATATGTATATATTAAATTCATTTCTTCTTCTGAAAACCATATATCATCAAAATATTTTTCTATTCCTTTAAAATGATATTCTCTTGAATATTCACTAATTCCTTTTGATGCTTGTCTTGAAGCATATTCTAAAACTTTACAATCAACTTCTATATCATTTTTAATATTTTCTAATAAAAAATAAGTATTAACTTTAGGGTAAATGATAAATTCATCTCTGTTGTTAATAAATGCTTGTGGAAAAGCATTAAATAATTTTTCTAATTTTATTTTGCTAAAATTATATTTCATTATTTTTTCTCCTTATAATCTCTTTCTAAACAATACATAAATGATTGTGGTGCATTTAATATTAGTTTATTAGTGTTATAACCAATAAACTCACTCTTATCAATAGGTTCATCATACTCTACTACATCTTTAAGTTTGATAGCATATGGTTGATTAGTGTGTCCCATATCTTTAAGTTTGTTTTTAGTATTATTGAACGCTGTAATATAATCTTCTCGTTTTAATCTTAATGGAGATGTCATAAATAACAATTTGTTAAATTGATATATAAGATTAAATTTTCCTTTTTTATCGCTTTGTAAGGTCTCGTTAATGTCGAAAATATAACTTTCGTTAAAATTAACTTCATACACTTCTTCAATAACACACTCTCCAACTACTTTGCCAATTCCCTCTTGCTTATAGGCATAACCTAATCTTCCACCGTGTAGATCATCTTTTTCTTCAATAGTACAAGTATAGTTAGAACCTTTTAAACACCATTCACATTTAGAACATTTTTCGTAATTCTTAACACACTTAATTTTCTTACCAAAACTCTCATACAAATATACTTTCATTCCTATTTCAAAGTTTTTAACATTGCTACCTCTAAATTCATATTGCTTTTTGTCACTAAGTATCATTCTCATCCATTTAGGCTGTATTGGTAAAAATATTGCTTTATTCATTAGTTACCTCCTTGATTTTACTAATTAAAGCATTGCCACAAGTTATTCTATCATTATCTTCTTCCCTACTAGGAACAAATACTATTACATCCCAACCATTTTCAACCAATGGCTTTTCAAATTTTCTATAAACATTATAATCATCATAGCCACTTATTTCATAATCATTTTCTATGGCAGATTTAGTTTCGTGAATTGGTGTTAATTTAACAATGAACTTTTCTTTATCAAATAATTTTGATAATTTATCAACATCAATTATTGTGTCTTTAGTTATTGCAAAATTTAAAGTATACTTTCTACCAGTAGGTTTTGGTAATTCTTTAGAAAGTTTACTGATGCTCTCTAAATCTAAAGACATATTTTTAAACTGTGTGTTTCTTTGTTCATCATCGGTTGAATTGATACTAAATTGCAATCCAGCCTCTCCGTTCAATTTCAAGTTTTTAATATGGCACCATTCTAATATGAATTTTTTTAAGTTCTTATTATTTTTTGGTAACATAGTAGATATTACTGGATGCCATACATCATACTCAATATGTTCTCTCAACATATTATTAATATACATAGTAGTTAAATCTATAACTGCATTATTAAATGTAGGCTCTCCCATTCTCGCAAAGTGGATATTTAATCTATTTGTTTTTGTGCATCCACTTTCCTTTATAGCAGTCATTATTTGATTATTTAATTCATAAATACTAGCATTTCCATAATAACCAAATTTATGAACATCACAGAAATTACATTTCATAGGACAACCTTTTTGTGTTGATATTGTTACTACTAATTTTTCTCCTAAATCTACTTGTTTATGTTTTACTGAATTTATTTCTTTTGTATAGCCTAGAAAATCAGCCTTAATATTTTCTTTTTTTCCATAATCTCCAACATATAAAAACTCTAACTTTTGTTCCTCATCATAGAATATACATCCTGTTTTAGTTAAGATTTTTTTCATCATTTTTCTCCCCATAATCTATCTCGTATCCCATAGTCAAAAGCAAATATCTTAACTCCTAAACTATAAGCAATCTTTGCAACCGTATCTATTCTAGGAATAGCATCTAATTTCTCAAATCTAGAAAGCTCAGAATGAGTCATGCCAATCTTTTTAGCAAATTCCTTTTGTGTAAAGCCCATCTCAACTCTTTTACTAGATAAAATATGAACAACCTCTACTATCATATCCGAAATAGCTATTATTTCATCAAATTCATTCATCTCCGCGCCTTTAATTTTATGTTTGATTTTCATTATATTCCTCCTTTTGTATGCTTATTAACTGAAACATTATCTTTTAGTTAATTTAACTCATAACTAATATTACCACAGATTATATATAGATGTCAACAACAATTTATACTTTAATTGATCCAAATAAAACCTTTGTTTTATTTGACAATATTCTTTACATGTTGTATAATATAATCAAATAAATCGAAAAGGAGGGCAATAACTAATGTTAAAAATAAAAGAGAATGTTGATCTGAAAGATTTAAAAATGATTGGGACAAGCGAATATCATAATTTTATTGGTGAAATTTTTAAAAGCCAAGATAGGGAAATACAAATTTGTAGTGATAAAATTATAGTATCAATTATTAAAAGTGATAGTGATAATTTGACAGTCTTTGCACACTATGAGCTTACACTAGAAAATTTTTATGAATATGTAAAAAGAGAATTAATTGAGAAATGTTTGACTGTTTCTCCTCTCATAGAGTTATCCGAAAAAAAAGTAATGGTTATGAAAGTTGAATTTGAAGCACCTATCACTGATTTAACTGGTGATAAGTTTGGTGCTAGTATTTACGAAAATCAAGTTGAGAAATTAATTGACTTTAACAGAATTAATGTAATAAGATTTCCTGATGAAATTGAAGATATAGCAATATCATTTGTTCACGGTTTTTGCAAAAAGATACTCAAAAATATTTCGAAGGAAGATTTTAGACATAAAATCATAATAAAGTTTTCAAATAAGTCACTTGAAGAATTGTTTTACTCTAACATTGAGTTTTAGTGATGAACTTAGCTATTGATTTTGTTGAAGTATCTGAAACAGATGTATTATTGTGGACATTAATAATCAATAGGAAATAATAATATGACTATTGAAGATGTTACTTGTCTAAAATGCAAAAGAAATAGAGAGTGTGAATACGCATTTGATTTATATAATACAAATGGAGATTGTTTAGCAATTAAATAATATAATCAATAAAAGGGCTAACTAAGGTTGCCCTTTTCTTTGGAAAAATCTACATAATAGTGATACACTACTGCATCCTACCTAATAAAGAGGTGTAAAACCCTCTTTTTTTACGCTCTAACGGACTTTAACATATAAAACAACATTTACTACCTATGAGATATTATAGTGGCTAAAAAAAGGGTAAGCCTTAGCTAACCCTTAAATTCATAATTTGCAATTCTTTTCAATAGTGTTTCAAAACCATTTTCAGCAAGATCAATAAATTCTAAAACCTTTTCTGACCAACCCGCTATGATATTTGTTTTTCCACCTATGAATTGTTGTGTCCCATAGCCTTGTAAATCAATGGCGTGAACCCATAAATTCTCATTAACTTCTTTTCTGTAATTATTTGCTAATACTTGTATTGTTTTTGTTCCGTAATTTACTTCATTGTCACTGAGCACAATAACTCTATCAGCAAATATTTTATCTTCTATCATTTTTTCAAAAGGCAAACTCATATTAGTTCCTCCACCATTAACATGGATAGAGTTGACATTAGATAACACACTGTTGCTTGTTGATAGATTAACAACATTTAAATGATTATCGAATGTCATTATAACTGCATCTTCGCAAATTTGGTTAGCAATAGCACCCAGTGTCAACGCAATATCACTACAAGTAACAATACTATTGTTACTTATATTCCATCCCATTGAACCACTTGTATCTACTGCTATAACTGTTCTACCTTTTATAGGCTTAATATTAGCAACCGAATGATCTAATGCCTTTTCTATAGCCTCAAGCCCTTTTCTTGAAAATGGCTCTTGTGATAGCATTTTATATGCAGTCATAAATCTAAATGGTAGTTGTTTTGATTTTACAACTCTTTCTTTATTAGATATTGTTTCATAAACCTTTTCGATATTATTTGGGTTAGCATTTAGTATATTTCTTAAATTTCTTAGCAACGCCATATATCCAACTTTTTCACTATCAATAAGTTTTTCCCATACCTCTTTGGTATTACCTTTAGTTGACAACTCAACTTCCCAAGTATATGGAGTTTCCAATTTACCATCAAGGACTTTTTTGAATAGATTATTTTGTTCATCATCTTTAGCTTTGGGATGTGATAACATAATCAAGTCTTTCATTGATACCGATTTGCCTTTTCCTTTGTATTTTGCAAACTCATATTCAGTAAAATCATTTAGCTTATCAGCAACACCTTTTTTAATTGAGTTTGGAATTGGTTTGCCATACATTGAAATATAGTAAGCAACAATTTCAGTTAAATCATCAGCCCTTAAAACTACTTTATTAATCAGATCCCTAACATACTTTTTACCTTTAATATCATTTGCTAAAATAGCAACTAATACATGGGATATACTTCTCATATTAAATACCTTGCGAGCGTATAGTGAAAGATTAGCAATGAATCTAGGCTTATTACTACAAACTGTTCTAGCAAGTTCTATGATCTCGTTTGAGTTGTCTCCATAGAATTTTTTTTCATTAAAGAATGATGTTAATACTTGTGTAATTAGTTTTAACTCATCTCCCATTTTGTAAGCAACATTACCATTTCTATTGATTGTTTTCATTTCTGTCTTTTGATTAAATTTTGACATATAGTCCTCCTTATAATAAAAAAATCAATGGAAGTTATCCCATTGATTAATTTTTAATGGAGAAAATTTATAATCGTATTGTCCATTAAAAGTGAAGTAACGATTATATACACTGCCATTAGTTATTAGCATCAATAGGAGAAAATCAGTAATGGTATTTTTTTTAGCCCGAAGTAACCACTACTTGCACTTCCTATATTAAGTATAACACTAATAATAACAAATGTCAAGATAAAAATACAAAAATTTTTAAATTTGTGAAAAAATATTGAATTTAATTAGTCTTTATAGTAACAATATCTTCTCATTCATCCATAGTTTGAAGTTTTTTTGAACACAAACATCACACTTTCCAACATTTGACTCCTTTTCTTCCTGACAGTCCAAATCTTCTTGGTGATCTCTAGCATTGATCACTTCTACATGGTATCTGTCTAAAGCAATTAGATCTATTGCTTTTTGCATATTAGCCATAGAATCCTTATGAAACTTGTTAGCAAACATAAAATTTTTCTTTTTTTCTAAATACTCTAATACTTCCTTAAAAAAGCCTTCTTGCATTATAGTTCCTTCATTTTTATTATTAGCTTTCTTATAATATTTTTCAGATTTTTTTAAATCCATTTCTACCTCCTCAATAGTAATCTTATTTTTAGTATCTAGTGGGGGCGACATATTTGGCGTTTTTCTTGTTAATAATGGCTTTTTATGAAACATATAAGATTTTGTATTCTCATCTACCCCTTCCAAATCTAATGGATAAACTAAAATAATGGTAAACCCTACTATCACTAAAATGCAAATTATATGACATAATAAATTCATCTTACTCTTATTCCTCCTCTTACTTTATTCACTTGATGTATTAAATAATATATCAATATTTTCATCAAGCATTGTTGTTGGTAATACTCCATCCCAATTACTAACTAAAATATAAGACTTATATTGTTCTGGTGTAAATCCTAGTTTTTCCATTAACTCTCTTTTTGCTTCTGTGATTAGCCTTATTGCTTCAGCCTCTCCGCTTGCTATTAATATTTGCGCTTCTTGTTGTGCTTCAGCCTCTAATATTGCAGATTGTTTGTCTCCCTCTGCTCTTGCAATATCTGCTGCTGCTAGCCCTTGTGCCTCAATCTCAGCAGTTTCTTTTGCTATTTCGGCAGCATCTCTTAAATTTATGTTAATTTGTTTTTGTTTTGCAGATGTACCTTGTAGCTCAATTGCATTTTCAATCTCCGAACCAGCATCAATATCTATAAAGTTTAATGATATTAGTTCTAGTCCAAATTCTTCAAATTTACTAGCTAATAAATCCTCAGATAATCCCCTAGATATTTCAAATTTATTACCTAGTATTTCATAGATTGTAAAGCCATTTTCAACTTGTCCCTCTAAACCTTCATAGTCTGTTCGGTCATAACCTGTTGCTATTGATTTAATAGCATACTGGATATATTGCCTTAATTGTTCTTGTGTTGGCATACCCTTAAACTCTCTAAAAGCAATCGATGTATTGGCTATCCTATATTTAATTTCTACCGCATATAATGCAAACTCCCCATTGGCAGTTTGAACACTAAACGCATCTCCAACACCATCTTCATCATAATCATAAGATAGGCTTTGCTGGTCTTTAGACAGCCTATATAATTTTGCATATGGTGCTTTTAAATGATACCCTTCTCCTAATACTTCACTTTGAATACCATTATTTAATGGATCATATAATACACCCTCTTCAACTGCTCCAACTTTTCCAATTATTCCAAACAATAATAGTAAAAATCCTAAAGGTGCCAATAGTTGTAATTTATTTAATTTAAAAGTATAGATGTATGTTTTGCGATACTCACTAGATCTTTTGTGATCTATCTCTCTTTTTAAACCCAATCCTAAAAATAATAAAACTACCATAATAATACTAAAAATAATTAAAAACATATTCTGCTCCTCCTTTTAAGTCCGTAGACTATTTAAAATACTTCTTTATCTTCTTCAATAATATCATAATTCTGTTCAAATATTGTTCTATTACAAGTGTATGGCTCGCAGGCTCTATCAATAATTAACACGTCATCCTTAGCCATATTAATATCCCCCTCAGGCGTTTTGATTACAAAAACTCCACTGGGTTCAAATACCCCGGAATTACCAAATATCTGTACTATTGTTTTACCAAGTCTAAGACGTGCGTTTTCTTTGTGGTCTTGCAATAAATCCTCATACTTAATAAAGTTTATTGTAACTGGTTTTTTTCTCGCTTTTTTAATCATTATTTTCCCTCCAAAGTTTCCGCTATATCATCATACTCAATATCGATACTATATGTAATCCCCTCATCACGATATACTAAATATACATCATTTCCATCTTTTTCTATCAATAATATTTCCGTAAAATCTCCTTTGTATCTAATAAAACAGTCGTAATCTTGTCTATCAAGCAATCCATAATCATCAACATACTCACTAACCTCAACCCATTCTCCTTTTGATAACTTATCTATTGTTGGAGTTTCATTGGGTATATTTCTATATGAAACCAGCATAATAATAATATGGAATAAACTTATAAAAATAACAAAAAGTGATATTTTTTCTATCTTGTCAAATATTGATGTTTTCATTTAATTTTCCTCTCTTTCTGGTTTTAAATGCTTCCAGGTTTTAAACAATGCATATGCAAACCATAATACCAAACATAACCATATTACCCCCAATATAAGTCCCATTGCTATCTTCTCCTTTTTAAATAAAATGTCTATTTTATCTCATATCCATTTTCTTCTAATAATCTAATAAATACATCGTGACCGTAACTACCTTTTGTTAATTCAATCACTTCATCAATACTCTTAGTATCATCATGCCCTAAATTATTATCATTTAAAAATTTATTAGTGCCCTCTTTACATGCTCCAGTAATAAACCTATAATCTTGTGGACTCATATGCCCTTGTTTGATAATTCTTTGGATATGTTTATTAGCCCCTAATTTTGATAACTTTTTGAACTCTAAATCATTAATCGCTTCTTTGATTGACTTACCATGAGCAAATAAATTATCTTGTTCTGCTATGAATATTTTTTGTGGGTTATCCCTATAGAAATAATGATAGGTATAATATGTGCTATGAATTTTATATTGATCTAATTGTTTAGTGGAGTTTATAATCATTATAGAATTGTCAACTATTTTTATATTTTTAATATCTCTATAAATTGGATCGTTATTATGCGATAAATAGGCTAATTTATTATTTTGCAAATCTGATAATTTTATAATTTTGTTAGTACTATTATTCCTTATAATCACTACATTATTGTCACATTGAGCTGTATTGAAATATCCAGACTTATATATATTAAATATACAATGCGATCCAGTGTTGAATGTGCAGCCTAATCTAGTTTTAAATGTGCAATGCGATCCAGTTATAAAGGTACAATTAGATTCAGTATTAAATGTACAACTATACTCAGTTTCAAATGTACAGCCATATGCAGTATCAAATGTACATTTATATCCAGTTGTAAATGTACATTTTGATCCAGTGTAAAACGTACAGTATGATCCAGTTTTAAATGTACAATCCCATCCAGTTGTAAATGTACAATCCAGTCTAGTATTAAATATACAATGTGCTCCAGTTGTGAATGTGCAGTTATATGTAGTTCTAAACGTACAACTATGTCCAGTTCTAAACATACAATCTGATCCAGTTCTAAACGTACAACTATGTCCAGTTTTAAATGTACAACTATGTCCAGTTTTAAAAGTACAAT
>Ga0194001_1000024_pt1 | contig 13110 bp, 3 predicted proteins | sample FLT_78_MG_FD_140316 | JGI IMG/M metagenome (GOLD analysis project Ga0194001, IMG submission 140316) | Sediment microbial communities from the Broadkill River, Lewes, Delaware, United States - FLT_7-8_MG | ecosystem: Environmental > Aquatic > Freshwater > River > Sediment | place: USA: Delaware... | reverse complement strand
TTCTTCAATCCTCTTATTGTTGTTGTTCAAAGAACAGACTCACAGCATCAAATGCATTGCATTGCATAAGTTGTCTCAACTAACTCTCAAGCCTAGATCCTGTGTATACACGACCTGCTTGAAATATGAAATATGTCTTATCAATTTAACCAACTATGTCCTATGGTAGACGAGTACTAGCGTCTTGAAATGCTTTTGAATATACATTCATGGCCGCAGCCACAGAAAAGTAGTTCTTACCACTCTCTTACACGATTTCTCGGCGAAACTAAGTCACAATGACGAATCATCTATAACTCATTTCTTCTTCCGTTTCCTAAATCGTAAGCTGCCCTCACCGTCTTTTTGTGGTGATGTATAATCGCATTCCAAATCTGTGCATGCGTCCTCTATCCTGTCAAATTTCCGTTTGTGATACGCTGCCAGTACTGCAGTCTCCATTGAGGCAATCCAGTACTCTTGATCAACCGCTGTGGCCTCAGCCAGTTCAGTCACATCTTCGTGCAGCAGCGCCACGTCCTCCTCCAACAGATCATCTGGATCAGTCAACAGCAGCTTCTCAATCTTACTTTTGATCTTCTCATGCTCCGCAAGTGTACGCCCGTCCTTGCTCTTGAAGTGTACTGTAGAGTTCCTATATAGCCATTGCTTGTGAGTGATCTTGATGAGTCTCTCCATAAGCCCCGTTGCCCATGATTCTGCTGTGGTGTACGTGTCGATATCTCTCAGATAGTCACGTTGCAGTTCCACGTAGTAGGAGAGGAACCTGCCTTCAATCATATTTTTCCAGCCCAGCTTGTCTTGATACTTGCACAGAAGTCGATACTTTTGTGGGAGGAGGGGCCCTGCCAGGGAGGTCATTGTTGCTGTACCGCGTCGTCGGAGATAAATCTCAATCAGATCCAGGATGTTAGGATCCGTGTGATGCTTTTGTAGCCACTCCACGAGTTCATCCACTGATTGTTGGTATAGTTCCGTACGGCCGGGGTCCCGGCATTGTACAATGTGCTCAGTCGTCTCCCCTCCTCTGGATGCTGTGGATTCGCCCGGCGTGCCTCGTAGACCGCACGAGGGACAGATGTTTTTGACAGTGGGGTCTATCAGGGAGAGAAAAGCGTTACAGCCGCAGCAGCCTGACACATGTTTGGTGACAAAGACCCCAAACATGCGTGGAAAATGCTTGTTCATTACTTTGTCCATTCCCGGCCAGTATATCAGATCAAAAAGGGACTTGTCCACAATTTTCTTCGAGTGAAAGAGCTTCCTGGCCGTCTTGTGTCCCCACCAGTTATAGATTGCCGTGGTGGGTGACGACACCACTTTCTTACCGCCGACCTGTAATACTATTTGTTCGAAGGGAAAGTTGACATCTATGAATTGTCGATTACACAGGGATGACAGGAGGGCTCGTTTGGCCAAGGCATCCATTTGAACATTGAGTTTTTGAACCGGCGTGAGCTGCTCCCATGTTAGAATGTCATCAAGATGGCCGTAGACGTGTTCGTACGATACCTCACATGGAAGCTCCCGAGTATATTGCTTGATGAGTGAGATCACGTCGGCATGTACCTGTTTCTCTTTTAATGGTTGGTCGGATGCGGAGCCGTGATTTACGATTCCCTTGTTGTCGCAGAAGGCTTGACAGGCCTTATATGGAAGTGGGAGTTGGGACGCAGCACGGATGACGAGAAGGCCTGCTAGGGAGCCAAGAGCCTCAGCTCGATAGTTGTCTGCTTCGTCACTCTTTTCAACCAGGGAGCCGACTGCTGAATTGCCAGTCATCTTGCATTTCAAAATGAAGGCTGCAGAGCATATCTTAGGGTCGATCTTTGCCATGTAGGAGCCATCGTGAACCAGTTGAAGAGAGCCTGTCAACAGCGATCGACGTATCCACGAGCCGTCCCCATCGCAGTGAAAGTGTCTCCATAGGGACTGGTTTGGCCAGGAGTGCAGTACATCCCAGAAGTCTGTGCTCGGTTGTATTTGACTGGGGAGAGATGCATGAGATTTGAGAGTTACAAAGTTCTCATCAAAGTCGTCCACCGAGGCATACTTATCTTGTCTCGAGGGCTCAAAAAGGATGTCTTCGCGGACTGATTCAATCTCGTATACCCTTCGGTTGCGGGTCATCTGCCCTTCCTCAGTGTTACGGTATACTGTGATTGTACCGTCTGCCTGCTTGGTGTATACCCTGTGATTGTTGTGCGAGATATACCAGGTAGAGCCCACGTGTCTTTCATTGATGTAGCCCCCCAGCTTGGTAGTCAGACGATAGCTTGGATCCGAAATTGCCTTGATAGCTTTCGTCCATAGCTTATGATCTTCAACCGTAGGCTGTTCGTAGGAGAAGACGCGAGAGCTGTTGCCCTTTTGATGAAGAAGGACTTTGGGACAGATGGTACGGCCGTCGCACTCAACTATGTCCGCCAGTGAGAATACTTGTTTGAATTTGCAGTATCTTCCCAGTCGAGCAAGATCAGTCTCGCCATATACCCCTGAGTTGATTAGGCACTCCATGATCGACTTGTCATTCTTCCTTGTGAGATGGATGTCGTTGGACTCGTGAATCCTCAGCACAACATCAAACTCGTAGCACAGGGACCAGAGTGTCTTGAACCAGCAACGTTCGGCCAGTTTACCGAGGATCTTGTAGTTACGTGCGAGTACATTGCCTTCCAGACCCACGTCCATGAGGAAGGCTTCGTAGGCCTGCTGAAGCAGATTACCCAGTGGCGTGGGTTGTTTCCAATGTCTTCGCAGGAAGAAGATCCTCATGCCGAGACTGTCAATGTTCAAATCGAACATCCCAAGACCTTGATACATTTTGGGAAGGGTGCGGAATTCCTTCCTGATGTTTTTGTTGACGCGAAGTTTGCCCAGGCTTCTGAAATATATCCTGTCCAGTACTTCATTCACCTCCTTTGGTTCTGCTGAGAGACATTCGAGACCGTATTCCAGCGTGGGCTTGAGTTGTATACCGAGGCTTAGCCACCCGTCCGCTGGTTTCAAGAACTTGTTGGAGTTGAGGCGGGCCGACCATTCCAGGCCCTTCTTTTCGATTTCCGCAAGATGGTCTTTCGGGAGACCTGCGGAGTTGGCAGTGATACCAAGAGTGGTTTTGGAGGCTTTGGGATCATTCATTTCAATTGGAGCAGACAATCCTCCTTTCTGTGGGACGGTGAACTGGACCTTCGGCAGTTCTGCATTCGACATGATTTCAGCCTTGCCTTTGACAAACTTGAAGGCAGTCACAGTCACGTGACACTTTTTTGGTTTGCAGGAGCCACCGGTTGCCATTATGAGTTCTGCCCAGTCATTGATTGCCCGTTGAATGAGCTTGTAGAGCACAACCGTGGGGGAGGTTGGGGTGGGAGCACGAAGAAGTAGATCAGTATCATCAACATACAGGATAGCGGCAAAAAAGAACATCGCACCAGTCAGACAGGACGTGTAGTTGCAGCCATGTCCTAGTCTCTTGTAGGCGTTGATCATGAGTGCAGAGTCAGCAGTGAAGGAAGAGGGAGCACCTCCGCAGCCTTGGCCGAGTCCCATGAAGGGAAACTCTATCGTACCACCAAATGGTTTATCAGCAACACCAAAGGCGGTCCTGAGCCAGAAGTTCATAGTCTGGAGACATATGAGCATGAATTTTATTGCAAGGATGGGAACGCCGAAGGCCTGAAGAGCTATGCTGCACATGGCGTGATTCACTGCATCATAGCATTGTGCAAGATCAGCACTGACCACCGCTGATGGGATATGTAGCGTTCTGTTAATGTCATTGCTGAGTGCCTTGATAACTCCACCCTCTTTAGACTGTGAACCGGCTTTCGCTAGTTGTTCCGTCGGAATTATACCCTTGTCCTTTCCCTTGTTCATCATCTTCTTCGCGAAGATGAGCTTGCAGAGCCAGTTGAAATCAGCCTCAAATAGACATATGGCACGTAGTTTGTCAATGTATATGCTTCCAAATTCCTTTTCGAGTAGAACCGTTAAGCCGTGTCCCCACCGTTCCAGAGGAATCCCTGTACGTAGCACAAGGTTGAGCTTCGCAACTTGGAGGCTTGTTAGATACTTGTTGTATGATGCAGCTTTGTAATGGCCAAAGTGTGCGCCGGACTTGGACGATTGGATATCCTCCTTTGCATGTGACCACCATGAGACGAAGTCCTCTGACGTGACGTGTGCGTCCACCATGTCGTCGGTGGTGACGGCGAAGATGGCGGCCGCCTCGGAGAGGAGAAGTTTGGTGTACTTGCTGACCCCCGGCGGGAAGACGTACTTGCCACGAAGGATGTCTCGTGTCGCCGCACTATCACCAAGGTATCCAATGTCTTGAAGTAGTTGTCCTGTACCAATCTCACAGTTATTCGCCTCGGAAAAACGTTCAGATAACTTTTCTGAGCATACTTCCTCGACTTGCTCTTGAGTGGAGAATATCGCATCGGGACCAAACTCACATGGCACGGCTACCCTTGAAGCGGGGTTCGATCTCTTCTTTCCGAACGCTACCTTTAGTCTTCTATATTTCTTTCTGTCATGCTCACGTCGCAGGATTTGAATGATTGCCTTCTCTGAGTCCTCGTCGTTCCTCTTCTTGGCAGCTGAGAGACGTTCCTGCAGATGTTTGACTCTCAGCTCCGGCGCACTCTTTCTGTAATCTTCAAGCTTCTTCTTGCACGCTTCTTCTTGTGTGAGTGCCTCCTCAAGTGACATAATAAGTGGACTGCTGATATCATTTCTGCGGCACGTCCTGCGGAGATTGCTGATGTTGCAGTCGTGCCCGCGTTTGTACCGTACAATCCATCTGTAGGTATTTAATCTGTGGGTCCACAGGCCAATGACAGGTGAGTAGGGAATGTATGAGTTCTTGAACTTCTTGCATTTCTTTTCCGCACACATCATCAGTTCAGTCATTTCTTTGTCCCATTTGTTGAAAAGTATCTGAAACTCCGAGGGTGAGAGTACGTCCAGGGACTCGCTGAGCGTGTTCATCTTCTTGTACATCCTGTGACGATTGGTCAACTGCATGAGGACCTTATTGTAATTGATTCTGGTTCTCACTACCGAGCACCGAAGATTTCGAGACGTAGGCTTCTTCATGGTGGGTGTGTCAAGACCGAGAAGTGATTGAGCTGAGAAGTCAAAGATATGGAGGCGGTGATCACCGACTCCCATTCCTCCATTCATCTTGTGCTTGTCTATGAAGGCTGTGGTACAGTCGATACCCGGAGATGCAAAGATGCCACAGATTGGTTTACTGCCCGAGAAGTGTGAGAACGGGGCATCCTGAGAAAAGGTCTTACGAAACTGTTCTTCAAGCAGGAGGTCCTCTTCCTTCAGTGTCAGAGCAAGTTCCCCTTCATAAATGTCTTCGTTGAAGTCACCCATCAGTAACACCTCATCGCCATCTCTTCTCCACCCTCGAAGTAGTTCTAGTAGGTGCTTATCAAACATCTCACGAGGAGACTTGTCCAGTATGCCTCTGCTTCTGAAGTACCGATCATGCTGCTCCCACACCGTCGAGCCAAGTTTGTGCCTTCCAATACCCCTTCTCCTCAGTGACGATGGTGGATTTTTTCCTGGACGGTATGCCACTATTAATCTCACCGTCTTGTAAGCATTCTTGATGGTCTGGTAGGTCCATCGTCCAAGGCCCGTGTCATCACTTTTACTTTCCACAACGTAGTCCGAGAAGCTGCCGAAAGTCATCATTGCTGTTCCGCCTGGTTGACTTTTCTTCTTAATCCCTGGCTCCGTAGTGTTGTGTGATGCCCTACCTTTACTTACTTCCCCGAAGCCAAACATGTCACTGAATTGCTTGTCATCATCCGCTAAGCTCCAGTCTGCCTGTGTTTCAACCCCCGCCAGACAGTCTACGTTGTACTTCTTTCGAACCGCCTCAATGTGACATATGCGTTCGTTCTTTGTTTTTAGTTCCGAGAAGAGCTTAATACTGTTCCAGTTCTCTAGCATTAGTCTGAACGTTCCATCCTCCTTCTCCAGTGGAACGTAACCATGTCCACCATCGTTCCAGTCAGATAATAACGTCTTAATAATTTTATCCTGTTGGCGTATAGCAGCGGATACTTCTCCGGCTCGAGCCCTGAACTTGTGAGCTTGCGAGCCCCGAGTGGTTGCTTCCCACTCCCTATCTACACTCATTCTTAATTCTTCATTTGTTGGTTTGATCTTATTTTTAATATTTTTATTCGCCGCCGTAGAGAATTGCTTTACCTTCTTGCTTAGATCCTCAAAGGCTTTTGCTCGACGAAATCTCCCCGCCCGTTGTTGGCGCCTTGCTAGCCTCTCTCCACCTCCCTCATAGGTCATATTGAGGCCTTGACTACTTGATCCCCGAGTCCCCTGATTGTGATGCGCTGTATTTCCTTCCCCGTTAATATTATTATTGTTCTTGTTCCTATTTATTTCATTGGCTCGCCCTCCATTCCGGCCGGACGAGTTTCCCCTGTCGGTGACTTTACTTCCTCTACTTCCACCAGTTGTAGAGGAGATTGTGTTTGGATTACACATGATTAGTCCTGAGGACCACCAGTCTGGCTACCCCCGCTAGGGGGCACACCAGACTGGCCGCCCGAGGATTCATCTTCAGATTCATCGGGACGCTCGTCACATTCCATATCCGCGGCCGAGCCAATACTAGAGGTGGAGGAGGAGCCAATCTCAACCGCCGATTCAGCCTGGCTGGCACCACCCGAGACCTCAGCCTCGGCAAAGAACGCAGTCTTCTTGGTCTTCGGGAGGGTCTTCTTGGTGTCACCAACGGCGGAAGCCCCTGCCATGACGGCCGCTGTGTCAATTCCAGCGTCCTGCATCATCTTGAGGAGAGTGGCAACCCGGGCCTTCTCCTCCTCAACTTGGGCAGAAAGCTCCGACTTCTGATTGGCAGCCTCGACCGTCTTGTTTGCAAGTTTCATCTTGGCCTTGCGGTAAGCTCCCTCAATGTTGATGGAGGCGGTTGATTTTGCCGATGGGGCCACCGAGGAGACAGCAGAGGCATCCGTACGAGCCGTTGCCCCACTGGCGCCCACCTTGGGCAAGTTATCCAGATCTGGATATAGTTTGTGATCACGCATCAACTTCTCCTTCTCGGCATCTTCATCATCCACCTCTTGCTTGGACTCAGTCAGGCCACTGAAGTCAAAGTCATCCATACCTAGCTCATGGAACCTCCCCAATGATCTTGCAATGTAGGAATCTACGGTGCCTTCGCCACGGAGTGGAGACACAACACGGAAGGTTTCTGAGTTCCACTCGGCTAGATCAACGGAAGATACCAGCTCTTGGTTGCATCCTTGCAGGGCACTGTAACATGTGCCCTCAGTGTAGCCGAGCTCATGATGCATGAAACAGAAAAGGTAGTCAACGGGATACTCCGCCATATTCCTCACCAGGCCAGTATTAGGCCCGTCCTTGGTGCGCGGTTTGCCACGGAAGGTGCGGGACTTGGTGTCATCATGGTATGTCGCCCTGGCCGTTCCTTTTTCTGGACCCTTCAAGACCGCGAAGACCTGACTGAACACCGAGTGTCTGGTCAGATTCTGTTCCGTGTCGGGAGCTGTGATCAGCATAATCACCTTGGCCAGTGTCATGGTCGACTTCTTGGGTGTAGTACCGTTTACTAACGCAACCTTGAAGGGCAGACTGATCACTGTGATACCATGGAGGGTAACAGTGGTGTGGCCGAGGTTGAGGGAGGCTTGGATCTTGATCATTGTGAGCTCATCTTGAAGGTCCTTGACACTTTTTGGCTGGAAGTTGTTGTTTGCCCAGAGGAGGGTGGCATGAGGACCAAAGGCACGGGTCAGAATTCCATTGGCATTTGCTTTGATTAGTACTTTGTTGATACGTTTAGTATCTTCGGTTGACATCTCCAAGTGAAGGGCAGTCTTGAGGTGCTGCATGTTCTTCTTCAATTCCAGCTTGCCCGTGTTGTTGCCAGTGTGGGGGTCCCTCAGTACCCGAGTGGTCAGTACAATTGGCGGTAGTGGAATGTCCTCATACCGTTTGTTCTCGCCCGACGTCCTGATCATGTTTCTTTCCGTAGCCTCGATTACGTGGAAGAGGGCTTCACTCACCCCTGCCGTACAGTGAGAATAATGTACTCCAATAAGGGCGCAGGTGGTCGAGGAGCTGATGTCTTGAACCCTCTTGACACGGAGACTGATACCATGGCGACCCAGGTCCCCATTCACCGAGTTGCAGAGGAAATCCGGGTCAAGATTCGACTGTAGCAAAAGTGTGCCGTAGATGTTTTTCTGCTCAATCTTCTTACCATATTGATCACGGCCGTGCTGACGGACTAGGCTGTTGCTATTCTGTACGGACATATACGTAGCCCTGCCGATACTATTGGATGGAATGTCCCTGGAAGAACGAATCGGTTTAGCAGTGGAGTTGGAATAGAGTGCGAGGAAAGCAGAGGATGGATCCAGTGTCTGCAGAAGGTCGATTGCCGTTGCCCAGGCGTCCTCGCGGTTATCCTCGGGTTCCTCGAATTCCTCTGGTCGATCAGGGAGAAGCAGTGCAACGTACACTGGTACATCAGCCTCATCCGCAGGTTTCTCTGGCATGGCCGCCATCTTGAAAGACTCGGGAATCTGATCTTCCTCGTGGTTGATGAATTCCTGCTGCATCTCTTTCGACTCCTCAGCTTCAGCCAGGCGTCTTGCTTCTTCGTTGGCAAGCTTCTGCTCATCAAATACGTCCGTGGGCGGGACATGTCGCTTCCAGATGTCCTTCTCCATTTCCTTCTCAGTCTCATCGTAATAACTCGTACGAAGGGCCATTGCAATGTCGATTGTCTTTGAGATATGTGCTCGATGAAGGTGTGAAGTGCCCGCTTTTACGCCAGCAATGGCCTTCTCGTACCTAACCTTCTTGCCAATTAGAGACTCATCAGGATTGAAGTCTACCTTGATGATTTCTGACTGGCCTGCCAAGGTCAGAACACCACAATCGTCTCCATTGAACTGCTGAGGGGTGCGTAGGACGGCCATGGGCATTTGTTCACCACTCTCGCCCGGCTCGAAAACGGCGTGGGGGAAACGCGTTTCCAGCAGTTGCTGGATCCTCTTCCTGACTACTTTGGTTGCCCTGTCGTTCATTCCATAACTGGCTGTATCTGAGGTGTAGGCATGGACACTGGTGGCGTAGGTTCCCTCGACTTTAGAAACATCCACAAACATTTTCGTCCAGTGAGCCGAGGCTGGAAGATTCTGGGAGGCCTTGTATCCCATGTTGTCCGTGAGCTGGAGGAGTATACGGAAGGTGAACTTCTGAGCATGGAACTGGGTCTTCGTGGTGCCAGAAGGGCATGGTAGGAGTATAGAGTCCGAAAAGTTCTGATTGGCAATGACATGGGTTGGGTTAATGTTTCTCAGCAACGTGAAAAGGGTAGGGGGATCAATTGTCAAGTTTACAACCCCCTCTCCCATCGACTGCTTCTTCTTGAAGTCATTAGCAGTCTCCAGACTTGTATACGCCCCCATGATTGCATCAGTTACCCAGGTCTTGGCCGTCCTGATGGAGTCCATGTCGTCGGGGTGGATGGTGATGGACATTATACGGCCGATCCGTTTGCTTTCATTATTACTCTTTTCCTTCTCTGCCCGCTTCTTTGCCTCCTGCCTTTCCTTCTCAGCCTTCTCCATCTCAACCCGTTGTTTCTCGGCCGCTTCTTTGCTGATCGATACTACCGGGGGGAAAGAAGCTTCATCGTTACTGCCGTTGTTACTGCCTTGTCTTTTCTTATCCGCCAGCGCTGCAGCCCCGTCGATTCCGTACATTTCCACCTCCGCCCATTCTGGCTCAGTGTAGGCACATCTTTGTGACCATCTCTGCACCTCCGCAAGGGTTGGCTGACCTGGTCCGCCCGTCTTCCCTGTGTAATGATATGACCCGCCGTGACCTCTCGTCCACCGTTTGTCTGCATCCTTCTCCGCAACTTCTTCCCGTGAAAAGATTTCATCTGTCCATTCATCTTGAGTTGGGGCTTTGGGGGTTCCGAACATTCTGTCTGGAAGGAGCGGAGACTCAATTGATGATGGAGTTTGAAGTCCAGAGGGAGACTGTACACCAGGCTCGGTCATTCCCTGAAACTTGGAAGGTGTATGAAACTGTGCATCACTTTCACTCTTGGCAGGAGTTACTATAGAAGAGGAGTCGGTTCCTACAGTCGGAGCCGACACTGCTGATGAATTCGATGCCTCTGACTCAGACGAGTTTATACTTTCAGACGAAGAAGTATTGAGATTGGCACGACGATGTGCTTCTGCGTGACGGGCTTTAAGTCTTCTGGCGTAGGAGCTCTGACCGACAACTGAGTTTGTTGTCTGTCTACTCGAGGAAGAGCTTGCATTGGAACCGTCTGATTCCCTCATCGGACTCCACTCGGCCGGGTTGTCTGCCAAGTTATTCTCCTCCGTTTTGCTAAGCTGGAAGGACTCCTCATCCGGATTCACGTCGGTGTCTGCGACTGCGGATTTATTCTTCTTGCTGCTTCGGTCCAAACCTTCCTGTTCCGTGGCCGGGAGTCTGGTGGTAAGTAAGGTTGGTTCTGGGAGGGAGTTGTTATTAGAACTTGGTTTTGTTGGAGAGAGAGTGATGTTGTTGGATTGGCGTTTCGTTGAATTGTTCGTACGTGGAGGAGATATGATCAACGAGGCAGAGTCATCTCCCAGTTCAGTAGTTGTCGACGTGTTATCAGCAGTTGGTAGGGTAAAGTTGGCCTTGGTCTCGTCGTCTTCATCTTGCACCTCCGGCTCGGCGGCGTCCATTTTCTCCTTCTCAATTACCGATCTCTTCTTCTTCTCTGCAGCACGAGCCTTGGATGCCCGCTTGGCAGCGGAATTGGACTTCTTGTTGGGTTTAGATTTCTTTTTACCCATGTTGAGAGACGAGTTGGATTGAGAAGTAATATTCTTATTGACTTGTCGAGTAGGGGAGTTATTATTCAGTATGTTATTTTTGTTGTGGGTGTGAAGAGTGTTGGCTTGGGAGCAGATGGAGGAACAACAGATGGTGAGAATTTGTGAAATGTTTGGGTGGTTATGAAATAATGTTTGAGTGGAAGTACGATTCCGTCTTGTCTGGTACGCGAAAATATTGAGTCTGGCTTTGTCCGGTTCTGGCGGTAGTTCTCCCGCCACCTTTGTACCTGGCCCAGACTGAAATAACTTGCCACCGACCAATGCCAAGCATAAATCTGCTATAAATCTTGTCATCCAAACTAGCAGCCATGGAGGGGGTAATCCAGGGAGACAGGGTGGCACCACCACACCAATACAATACACGCGGTGCCATCCTATTGCGAAACCAACCGCTGAGTGATGCAATTGAGAGGTTGCGGGCGGCATTGAACGTTCCCCATCCAAATTCTTATACAGTGTCACGGATCTTAATTTTGTTGAGTCAATTGTTTTCACCGCCAAATGGGAATAATCCACAATATAGTATCCAGTTCCTGAGGGAGTTATCATACGCAGAGCTCCTTCTCGATACACTACTCCATAGCAAGAGAAATTCTTATCGTGATGATTATTGGGCCGTCGTTCGTGAGGATGCAGAGTCCCTACTTGAGTTGGTACGTTTCCAGTACATAAGTGCTTCCCCCGATTGGGCAAATGATCCACTGAGGCTAACTTGGAATGAGGTGATGGCTCGTGACGAAAGTGACTCGGATAATGTTCCTGACCAGCCAGCTGCTCGGAATGAACGCCGGGAGGCGAGATCTTTGCGGCATCGAGCAACCTGTCAATACATTGATTTTTTGAGGTATCTTGATTCACGTAGTATGTTGGAGGTTCATCATGCTTTCGTGAATGATCTTGATTCTCGTCATATGGAAGGGAGGGCACCATATCGCCCTCTGAGAGAGTTCCACTTGCCCGATATGGAATTTGTGACCGGGTCCAGGGAGCCCCAGAGACATTGGATGAGGGATAATCCCGATTCCTTCTCAGAGTCTTCTGGATCCGATTCCCAGAATCCCCCAGACCCATTCGAGCTGTATGGTGAAGGTAGGGACGAGGGTAGTCATGCCTCTTCCGAAGTTCCTCCTTTGGAATTCCAGAATCCACATCCTTTGGCTCCCGACGTCTGGGATGAAATTGAGGAGGGTGGACAGGTCGATGATATGGTGGATGATATGGTGGATGATGGAGACGGTGATAATGATGGAGAGGATAATAGTAATCGTCGTATCGTGAGGGAGGAGACCCGTCGAGCGTCGATGTTACACGGTCGACGTCCACATGAGGATGAGGGAGATGATGGGAGTTTTGGGGAGGATTTATGAATCGATGGTTTACGTTTGTGTTGTATGGGTGTGTGGAGATATTTTTACATCGTGGAGTAATGTTAGTGTTGCACGTTTGAGTCGAATTATACCAAGGTGGAGGCGTTGCTGGCTTTGGTGCGCCGGTGAACTCTATTATTAATTTAAATAGGAGGCATGGCACGATGACCGTCAATAAACCTAATTTCCTCCTCCGTCGGTGATACTTGATATATTTCAATGATTCTTTTTTTCTCGATGACGGGTGATCTGGTGGGCGTCCGTGCCGCGGAGAGTAGACCATAATACAGTCTATTCTCACTGGCGCCGTGCCTTCTTCAAAGGTGCTAGTAGCATCTACATCCGCCATGGTGTAGGATGGGAAAAACCCGGAAGCATACTAGTTCCTACGTTGAAGTACCCGTGAAGTGGGCTGTGTGTACCTAATTTTAGTGAAAGTTGAATTTGTTTGACTGTCCGTGTACCGAATTGTGGCAGCTCCAAAATTACATCTATGATAAGTGAGTCGTAGCCCTACTTCTCGACTTCTCTCACACGGTAGATGGGATGTGAGATAACCTCAGGTAGTGTGAGTTCTCCTCTTTAGAGAGGGGTACCGTAGGGTTGAAAAATAGCGTGCACTTTTATTTTGTGTCCCTCATATCTCAGCGAGTATTTAACTTCAGATGACCTACGATAGCTTATGACAATCCTCAGCTTCAGCAGATTGTCATAAGCTATTCTATATTTGTTGGAGAGTATGTTTCTTTGAAGTTATGGGGGACACAAAATTTATAACGGCTTTTTGGCCG
>Ga0194001_1000023_pt1 | contig 13649 bp, 14 predicted proteins | sample FLT_78_MG_FD_140316 | JGI IMG/M metagenome (GOLD analysis project Ga0194001, IMG submission 140316) | Sediment microbial communities from the Broadkill River, Lewes, Delaware, United States - FLT_7-8_MG | ecosystem: Environmental > Aquatic > Freshwater > River > Sediment | place: USA: Delaware... | reverse complement strand
TTTGTGTTTTTGCCAAGTGGCTTTTACTTTTTTTAACATATTGTTTTTTTGCCAAATAAATACCTCCTCTCAATACTTTTTAATAAAGACCTTTACGAGATTTACTTAATATATTATTATTGCGCTTAGCTTCTGCTTTTAAAACGTTCGCCCATGATTCAACATCTATTTTTTTACTTCCTTTGGACAAATCTGCTTCTAATTTTTTAATATAGTATAGTCCATATGATAGAGAAGAGTATTTATCTTTTCTAGTCCCATGGGGCTCTTTTAATTTAATCCATTGAGATATAACTAATTCTAAGTTAACCAGTTCTGTTATAAGCATAGTTGCCAGTATAAACTGCGATCTGAATCTATCTATATCATTTTCATCAATATCTTTTCTTTTCTTTGCAAACTCATTAATAAACTTCATACCATCTGTTTCTGTTTGCATTAAATGTAATGTTTTATTTTGTATACATGATTTTGTGTATGTTGCCATATGATGATTTGTCTCGGCAGCGTTTGCTCCTGCAACTTTAATTGAATAAATAACCTTAACAGCACTTTTATCAAACACAGATCTTTCAGACATAGAAGCATTGTTCATCGCATTCCATGCAGGATATTCTGTTCCTCTTTCGTTATCAACAGTTATTCTAACTGCTTCATCATAAATTGACAAACCGTTACCATTTGTATCCAAAACAACTGTATCACATTCTAAATCATAGAATATTTGCTTAATCCTCAGTGTTTGAAGAGCAGTATGTTGCCCATCTATCGTTTCACTATAAGCTAAATATTTCGCATATCTATTTCCATTGGGAATACATCTAATTACATGTATAGAAGTAGAGTCATTTTGAGACCCTCCCATTAATGCAACATCCACACACATTATTCTTTTTTCTTGAGGATTTTTTGGAACATAAAATTTACTTTTTTTAATTCTTTGAGTATGGCTACCCTCTAATCCAATATATTCTAAATTAGTTAATGGCATCAATGGCCTATTAATATTTCTACATTTTAATATATCTGCATATGAAAAAAAGGCATTTGCAGACTCTCCATATGGTAGACAATTCATCTCCATATCAAATGCAAATGGGTCAAAATCTCCAGATATTTTTTCATCAATAACTCTTTGTCTATCTATGATTCCAGATTCAACACCTAATTGATATGGAAGTCCCAATGTCATATACTTATTGTCATTCAACATACTATCTACATATGCTTCGAATTTCTCATAAGACCAATGCGATTTAAACCAGGCAGAACTCAAATATATTTCAATATTTGGCTCTATCATATCTTTATATTCTGGTTTTTTTCTAAACTTTGGAAATCTGGTAGATGTTAAAAATTTAGCTAAAACTGTTTTGATGATATTATAATCTACAAGCCTAAACTCATCGACTATTAATACGTTTGCTCTATGAGAGCGGGCATTATCATTTGCAGCAACTACAAATATCTTAGATCCATTTTTAAAAATTACTTCTGGCTCATTAGATTTTGAATTCATATCCTTTATTTCTCTTCGTACATTAGGGCTGTCATTATAAAATCCTTGTATCTTTTCTGATATAATTGTCTTTGCTTGATTTCTAGTACCAGAAGCTATAACAACAGTGGTACCTGGATATAGAATACATCTAGTCAAAGCATATAATGCTGTTAAATAAGACTTACCTAAACCACGAGATGCCCAAAACATCACATAGTTAAATTTAAAAAATAAGTATATTAGTATTTTTTGAAATAATGAGAATGGTTCTATTCTTAAATACTCACTAATAAACCTATGAGGGTTTTCTCTCCAATAAGCCCACCATACTTCAAACTTATCAAGAAATAACTCCTCTTTTGTTTTTTTTTGTTTTTTCACTATGTCTTCACATCAAACTTATCTGCTTCTGCCTCATACTCTGCAGAAACATCTATTTTTTTTCCAAGCATTTTTGCCAAATGACCTAACACCCAAACTCTAAAGAATTTATTAATCTTATCAACATCTTTAAATTCTTTAGAAACAGATGCAATAGGCTTCTCATTCTCAATCTTTTTTACCCAATAACTCATATAATTTTCTTCACTATTCATTGAACTATTTTCTTGTTTTGGAGTTAATTCTGCGGATTTTCTCAGTTTATCAGCAAGCTCTGCTATATCTTTTCTTTCTTTTAATGTTATGTTAGATTGTCTTTGATAAAGAGAGCATTTACATATTTCCTTGATTATATCTTCCATGCTTTTTTTATCGACATCATAGGTTTCACACCATGACTTATATTCAGTTTCTAAATAATCAAGTTGATGAGTTTTCCATTCTCCCCATTTGTGAATTAGTTTTTGATATTTTTCACTATCTTCAGGAGCATAAGCATAATCTTTTTCATCTATTTTTTTATCTTTATCTTTGTATACAACTTTTTCAACTGTTTTAACTCTAGTACAACTATATCTTAAATCTCCTTTTTGTTTCGATATCAAATTTTTATAAATACCAAAACAACTTGAATTATTATCTCTCTCTACCTGTTCTTTAGCCTTAGTACTAATTTCTTCTAGGTAAACAATATTCAAGTCTCTACATATTTCTTCCATTGCCCTATTAAATATCTTATGTTCTCCAAGGTAACTATCAAATAATTTATTTATACAATCTTTGCATATAGGCATTTTTCCATTTGTATGTATCTTTGGATTAACCGATGTATAAAAGTAATCAACTCTTTTTTCGCTAAGACATTTCGTACAAACAATTTGTCCTTTCGTGCTATTTGTCTTTGGAGAAGTTGTTTTTTTTGCTCTTTGTTTTTTTTTCTGGGCAGCAGAATTAATTTCTGGCATAAATATCAATCTCCTTTATCTCATATATCTCATAAAATAAAAAAATGGCTATAAAACCATTCCTTTATTTTTTTATCTAACAGGAATTAATGTAAAATTATTAATTCCATATTTTTTATTAAAAATTAATTTTAATGCTTGGGGACACTCAGAATATCCAAGCCTATTAGCGTGATCAGTATCGCCTATCATACTTGGTATCCTAACTGTTTGTTGAACATAATTATTTTTACTATAATAACCATCAACAGCAAATGAATGATAGTGTCCAATAAGTACATAATCAATATTGCTATATTTTTTGTTAACATCTTCAAACATTGTGGCACGCTTATGTTGTTGTCCGTGTAACATAGCAACTTTTTTACCAAGAATATTAACAATTATTACATCATCAGTAACAACATTGACCCTATCATTATCTCTGAATGCTTTAATCAATTGATCTGCAATAATCAAACTCATATCTTCCTTTGTAACTTCATCTCTTTTAGAATTATGCATTCTTAGTTGCCCATGATTAGAAGAATTAACAAAGAATAAATCAAATGTACAATCTTGTGATATGTTATTTAATAATAAGTCAACCCCATTTATATATACGTCCGAACATTCCAGTGTTTGCTCTGTCATAGTTTTTAAAGTATGGAGCATTGAACTTGGCCTTAAATTACCTTCAATATCATCACTAAGCCCAAGAATACCAAAATGTTTATAGTTATTTTCTTTTACATCTTTTATGATATAGTTTATAAAATTTTCAAAAGTTTTAATTGCAATCTTTGTATCATATATATTTTTTGTCTTTCTCTGCTTATTCTCTAATTCTACTATTGCACCATAATGAAAATCAGCCCAACTATACAAGGCATACTCTTCTTGCTTAGCATTGTTTACTATTTTCATATTATAGTCTTTTTTAGAATAGTCTTTATAAGCTGATAAAATTTCTTCAATCATAAATTCTTTAAAGGATATTTGTTTTATTTCTTTGTTAACTATGCTCTTTTGGACACTAATAATTGCGCCTTCTTTTTTTAGCTTTGTCCTAGCATTTGCAATTCTTTTAATTTCTTTTTCGCTAGCCCCTTTTTGAATACCTTGCTCAATTCCTTTTTTCATTATCCTATATGTTTTTCTATATGCGCTTTCATCAAAGTTATAATTTTCCTCATATAGATCTGAAAAATAAATATTTAGATATTCTCCAACCTCTTTTAACGAACCGTATTCAGATGCATTTGCATAAAATTCAGAATATGTTTCAAGTATTTTTGGATACATATCAGGACTAATCATTTGTCTATTTTTTGCCATTTTTTAATTATCCTCATTTTCTAAAAATTTATCTTTAAACTTTTTTGAGAATATAAAATGTGGCAATGTTCTTTCTGGGTAATCTCTTTTCTCACCAGTCTGTGGGTCAACAATAAATCTTTTTCCAGTTTTTTTTGTTGAAAAAATACCAAATCCAAGAAGTTTAATTTTTCGATTATCTAATAAAAAATATTCTATAGATTCTAAAAATGCCGAATATGCAATGTCTGCGTTTATTTGTGTCATATCTGCTATCTCAGCAAATTTTTTAATAAAGTCTTTCTTTTTTACAGTGTTTTTAGTTTCCATTTCAACTAATTAACCCCTTTCTCTTGTTTTCTCAATTGATACCTATTTTTTGATAACTATTTTTTAATACTACTATATAAGTATTTCAATAATAGCATTTTTTAATATAAAAACAAAAAAACTAATTATAAAAATGTTTTAATATTGCATCAAATTCTTCTCTAATATTTGTGTCTGTGAATATAATACTGTTTTTTGATTTATTATTTTTAAATGGCACTAAAATCTTAAAAACACTATTTTTAGATACTATTTTTTCTTGGTTAACTATTTTAAGTAATTGCATATCATTGTTTCCACTTTCAATTTTTTCTAAATATTCCATTGCAAATAATGATTTTTTTAAATATCTTGAATATATATTATTTTTATGAATACCAGTCCAGAGACTTAGCCCAACCATTGATATGATAAAATGCCCTTTATGGTCTGCATTCTTTTTTGCATATACTAGAAATGCAAAGGCCAGTAGCTGCTCATTATATGTTGAGAATCTTTTTAAGATATTTTCAATATCTTGTTTATTTATATTTATTTTTATATTATCTGCAAGGGGATCCATTCCATTATGAATTAATGCGCTAATCATTCTTGTTAAATTATGTGCTATGTAAACACCATACTCTTTTCCCCATGCAAATATTAGTTCTCTTGTTTCAAGCATTGTCTTTCCACTTTGCAAATAATATTTTGCAAGCAATAGGGTTGTTCTATATGTATTTTTTTTATCAATTCTATTACCTGATAATATTTGTTCTGCTTCAGACTTTTCATTTAGCATTAAATCATCTCTCCTTTTTAGTTGATTGTATATCTTCTACCTAAATATTCATATTCCCCATTTGGATCTCTTACTGGCAAACCTATTTTTTTATCTTTGATATTTTTTAAAATGCCATTTGGATATAAAGCCCATGCAAAACTTTTTCCTTTTTTAGCATAAATACCATAACATATTTCTACCAAATATGATGCAATAACTTCCTCAGAAAAACCTTTAAAAATATTATCAACTTTTTCTCTATAATAATCATAATATGCTTTCCAATTAATTTGACTATTAATAACTTCATACTTTGTCATATGTTCAAAATTATTTTTATACTTATTATAATTTTGAGCCATATAAGCCTCTTTTTTTAAATCAGACATTTTAGCATCATACTCTTTAAATAAGTCAATGGCTTCTTCTAATATATTTTTATCAATTTTAAAATTATCTTTTTGCATAATGCTATAATCAAATTTTATTTTTTTATTATTCTTAATAACATTATTTAGCTTTATTTCAAACTTATTAATATCAATTGCTAATTTGTTCATATTGCTTAAAGAATTATTATATTGTTTCATGCTTTTATAGTAAGATCCTGCATATTGCATAAACATTGGATAATTGCCTCTATATTTTGATATCATAAATGGTAAATGAAATCTAACTCCTGTTTTTGCAAAGTCAATTTCTTTACCGTTACATATTGAAATAAAATCAACAGCTTCTTCTTTTCTGCTTATTCCTTTTTCAGTAGTTGGAATCTTATTCAAATAACATGTTGCAATATTGCTTAGTTCCCCAATTCTACTATCAAAACTTAAAATAGTATTTTCTGCAATATTGTCCATATCCCACAATTGTTTTTTTGCAGTTATTTTATCTTCTATGTCAATGATAGGAACCACATTCCTATTTACTCCTTTGATTATAATTTCATTATTAGTTAATAAAACTAGGTCTCCATCAAAATCGGCACCACTCAATCTAGCAGTTGTAATATCATATCCGTTTATCATTAATGTATTTGCTAACTCTCCACAATATCTATCTAGTAAATTATCATCAATCCCTTTTAATATTACAGATTCACTACTTGAGATATGAGGGTTTCTCTCTAAAACATGCTCTCCAATACAATTACCATTTTGATTTTTAGCATACATTTCCCCTTCCCTAAGGGCTCCGATTGGTTCTAGCCCTCCAATCCATTCACAAAGCATAATTAAATCAGGTACTAAAAATTTGAAACTTCCCTCAATCCATATCTTACCACATTTAAAATCATTAATCTTTTTTTTAATAAGACTTTTTAAATATCTTTGTATATGAGGATCATTCAACATATGTTGATCTTTGAGAATTGCTTTTGTATATTCGTTTCTGGGATTATTATCGGCATCATCATAAAGTCCTAAAAAAGCATTTACATAAAACTGATCTCCACTAACTATTTTATATGCCCAATCAAGACTATAATCTGCCAACTTCTTAAAAACATTATATTCAATTTCTAATGTTTGTAAAACTTGATAGTTCATTCTTGTCATAACTGGCTCTTTTTCAAAGCTATAATTCCATTTAGCAACCGACAATACGTGATCGTATTTTTTAAAAGCTTTCCAATAATCATTCCAATCAGATTCGTCTCCTGAGTTATAAAAATATTTATAACCCTTATACATTGATTCTGTCATAATAATCATTTTATCATATATTGAATGCTCTATTCCAAAAATATCAATAATGGACTCAACGCCTCTATCTTCTAAAAATGAAACATAATCAAATGAATGTGTTAATCCTTTCATAAATGGCGCTCTCCACATTATGCTTGTTGGAGTGTCTTTTATGTTTATTATTTTTTGAACATCTTCTCCAATTTCTGGATGATGAATTCCAGCACCATCAAAAACATTAATTTCAATATCGTGTTCCCCTAGAGAAATCTTTTTTTGCCTCCATGTTTTTGTCTTACCAGTTTCTTTGTCTATATAATTTGTACAACTATCTTCTAAATATTTTATTTTTTGATTAGGGATTATTTTTATATAATCTTCTACAACTATAATTTTAGGAAGATAGTTTTCTAATGCAAATCCACTTGATAATTGCAAACCTCTATAGGCACTATATTTGCTAATTACTGTTTCCCCGATTTCAATATCCATTGTAATAATTTTATTAAGTTTTTTTGAAATATCCTTTCTTACAAATCCCAATGTAGAATTTCTACTCATGCTAGCACTTTTTTCACTCACTAAATATTTATCTCCGTTTATTGTAAAACCATTTATTATAAGATCTTTCATAATCTCTGTTTTCTTTTGAAAACTTTTACAATCAACAAATATAAAATATTTATTATAGAAACTTTTATCTTTTGTTATATTTCTAATGTGTCTAAAAAGTTGGTTGTCTTGTTGTTTGATATAATAGTATGATTCTTCTTTTTTGTCCATAATAAGATCGAACTCAGCATCATATATTACCCTCAATGGAATTTTTCTTACCTGGTAGAGTGGTGGACTTTTTACATAGCTTTTTTCAATATCATTTTCACTAATATTTATATTTGCATTATTAGAAATATCAGACATTAATTATTCACCATTTCTAAGTCTTTCAGCTTGCGTTAAAACTCCTCTTTCAGGTATCTCATATCTTTCATCTTCACAAATACAAATATTATAATATATAGAATAAAGTTCTAAATTATCATAGTAAAAAGAATCCTCTACAAAGAAACTAATTTCATCAAAATGACTATCAACCCATTTTGATTTTATTAAATTAGAAACATTTAATCCAAGCTCTATAATATCAATTTGCTCTATAATATTTTGTATATCATTTTTGTTTATTGAGTTTCTTTTGTTTGTGTGATACAATTTATTTCTCACAATAAATCTTCCTCTCAGTTAAAATATTCACTACTCAATATTAAATAATTTACTTCTTATTTCACAACATAGTATAAGTTATAGTATAAGTTAAAATTAAACAATTATTGAACCATACATAATACTAACTAAATTCTATCACATGTATTTTGTTTAGTCAACAAATTCAAACGCGTTTATTATAAAAAATTATTTTTTATTCTTTCGAATTATTTTTAATACAAATAAGCATTTTACTATTACCCTCGCGCGCGCGCGCGTATATATTGTATATAGTATATATATTATATATTGTAGTATCATATATTATATAGTAGTATATATTATATAGTATAAATACTATTATTTAATATAATATAAATACGCAATTGCGATAGCAATTGTGTCAGGTTTTATGTTTTTATTATATTAATATATTATTATAATGTGATACTACATTATATAATACTATATACGATATATGTATTAATAATATTTCAAATAATATTTACTTATTATTGTTATTACTATATCTCAGTATTAATATATACCAATACTAATACGCGCATACGCGCGAACACGCACAAGGCGTGTAATAGGACTTCTTTTATTTTTTTGTAATACTTCAGTCAGTAGATTCTATTATCCAGTATCTCAAGATCTCCCAACCTATTTTTGTTTAGTCTATGCAAGTGTCTATGTATTACTAATTAATTAGTTACGACAAGAAATGTCCAAGTATGTTACTTTTGTAATTGTTATTTTGTTTAGTATGATTTTAAAAAAATAGATAACTTTCTTGACAATGTCTTTTTGATATGTTAATCTTTGCTTAGTTAAAAAATATTTTAAAAAGGAGATTTTATTTATGAAGAATAATTCAAAAGAAATATCTATCAAAAATACTATGGGTATCAGAGATATTTATAAAGAAGCGGAAACACTAAATCAAGAAATCGATGATCTTGGAAATGCTTTGAGTAAGAAGTATTTAGAACAACAAAAAATATCAGACATTGCTGTTGTTGTTATGGAGGACTTTAAGAATCAAGTTAATAAGATTCTTGAAAAAGAGGTCTTTGGAAAAAATTGTAAACTAGTATTTAGCTTTGTTGATCCAGAAACAAAAGATGATAAATTATCTATTGCTGTATATGCTAATGTTTCAGATGAAGATGGTAAAGAAACTAGTCAACTAATTTTGTATTATACTGATGATGAAAAAGGTAAGTCTGAGTATCACAATGTTCATGAGTCTTTTGTATCTGTTGTTGGGGTTAGTGAAGTTGAATTTGTTGATATGGTAAAAACTATTATTGATGAATATGTTGTAGAGGGAGCAAGTAATGAAGATGAAAAAAGATAATAAAAAAAGAAATTATAAAAATTTAAAAAAGTTGTTTAAGAAAAATAGGCAAAAAGAAGATATGGATATTTTGAAGTTACAAGATAAGTATAGCAACTTCTGTGATTTGATTTATGACTTGCTGGAAGAAAAAATAAAAAAGCTTGATTATGTGGATTATAGTACCTATGTTGTTATTAAAATTTCTGAATTGTTTGAATGTGCAGATGGTAAAATGATTACAGTTGATATGTTATCTAAGAGTTTGTGTGACCAAATAGCTAGCCAACTTAGAAAAAGAAAAATCCCAGTATTTTCCTATAAAAGCCTATTAGACATACCATCTTCATTTCAATTTACTATATGGAAATAATCTATTACTAGCTATTTAGTATTAATTTGATTAGATTGAGTTAAATTAAAATTAAGATCCTTGAAAAGGGGTCTTTTTTTGTTGCTTACGATTATTGAGTAAAAATTAATAGTTTTTAGCAGTTTTTAGTATGTTTCTAGGTGTTTTAGGGTGTTTTAAGGTAGAATTGTGTAAATCTAGGTGGAAATAAGTTGGTAGAATTGCTTCAGAGTGATTAAATAGCGTTTTAAGGTTGGTTTAAGAGTAATTAGGTATAAAATATCATTTTAGAATTTAGGAGGGCTTAGAAGCTAATTTAAGCAGTGATAATGGATTATAGGGTAGGGGTTGGAGTAGGGATATTGTATTTGAGTGCTTAAATAGCGTTTTAAGAGGTGTTTCAGGAAAAATAGGTAGTTTTGTTAGGGGAATGGGTATTTTGGTTTAGGGGGGGAATTGGGGGGTAGTTGGAAGAGGGTATTGGGGGGTAGGGTAGGGTATAGGGTTAAGATTGGGATTTGGGATATATGTAGAAATAGGTTGAAATGTTAGGTGGTATGGGGGATTAGTTGGGTTAGGATTGATTTATGTTTTTTAGGGTGGAGTATGGGAGATGGTAGATGGATTAGATTAGATGGTGGTTTTGTAAAGTATATGGTGGTATTAGGTAGTGTTATTTATGTTAATTGTAAAAGTGCTAAAAATGGCTTAGTTATGCCGTTTTTTTGGCATAGCACATAAATTAATCGAATGGGGCGTTTTTGGCTAAAAAAAGCTTGTTGAATTTGTAAATATACCCCCTTTATTGTGTGTGATCTATTTGAGGGCTATTTTTATCAGCTTATAATAGTATATATATAATGTAATATAATATACATTATGGGTTATTATATGTTTAATATGGCAAATACATATGATTATTAAGTGTTTTCAATCGCTATAATAAGGGCTAAATTGCCCTATTATAAGCTAATTTTATCATGGATCAATGCTATCAGGCTGAAACTCTGGAAAGATTGGGCGACAAAATTTTTTAAAAATATTTTTACAAATGTTACTACTGCGTGCCACATAGTACTATATATAATCAAGTACTATACATTATATAATAGTGTGTGTCACACATTAATATTATCATACACAATAAGAGCCACACTATATACTACTATGTTACACCAAGTACTATACACTATATAATACTATACTACACACAGTAGAGAACCTCTAACCTCCACACCTTCCAACTCTCACACTCCACACCCTGAAACCCTTCGTAATCAAACTCCATACCATTCACAATCAAGCTACGCACAACCACCACAAAAGCCACACGATACCATAATTATATATGCCCTATATACACATACAATATAAACAAAAAAAGACTAATCAAATAGTCTTTTTTATCTTAATAAATTTTAATAAATCTTAATAAATTTTAATAAATCTTAATATATCTTACCCATTACCCAAACACTTTTTTATATAATTGCTCTATCATCAAAACCTCCCTTACACTCATATCATACCAATTTTTTAGATTGGATCCACTCCAGATATTGCCGTTACTATCGGCAAATATCACGCCACAATATGTGATAGTCTTATTCTTAAAATTCAAAACAACCTTATCTAATACCCCAAATAATTCAATACCTTTATTATTTCTTAAACATTCTTTACACATTTTTCATTACCTCCTACACTTATTATATCATACCACTTACACATAATCAACCCACAATATAAATATAAACAAACCATAAAAAAATACTAAAAAGCACTTTACTTTTAAATCAATATATATTATAATTAGTATATAAGCAATTAAAAAAATTAATATGTTATGCTTCATTAAAAAGCACATAAGGGAAGTATGAAAAAAATTAATAAAATGCAAGACGTTTACAATCAACAATTAAACCTAAACCAATTAATTAGAGGTAAAGCAACAAGCAACGAACCAATAAGAAATTATTTAGAACTTGATCAAGAATTTAGGCAAGAATGTTTTAACTTAATCAAAAATTATTTACTAGGTAAATGCAGAGTAGACAGCAAACCATACCAGAATATAAAAGGCGTTGAGTTAGACAAGTTAGAAGAATACGGCATTTTCAATCGTTTGGTTGTTGAATTTGCTTATAAAAGTAATAAAATACAAGCTAACTATATAGTTGGACAAGATGCACCTAGTGAATATAGAACACTTAAAAAGTTATTTAAAAATCATTAACATATCATAAAAAAATAAGATCAATTTAGATCTTATTTTTTTTATACTATTAAATCATTATACAACCCACAATATCAACATAAATAAACCATAAACAAACCATAATAAACCATAAAAAAATACCATAAAACTATTGCATATATATATATAATAGTATATAATATTATTGTAGTTGTAAAGTAATAAAAGTAACTTTAAGTATAAAAAGCGACTTAATCTCAATTAAGTAATAAAAACGACTACGATCTTTGGCAATTAAATATAATCAATATTAATTAATTATTATTGTTTTAATCAAGTGCACAAATTAAACAAGTACGCTTGAGAAAGAGAGAAAAAAAACAATGCAAAAACAATATAATCAATACACAGTTATATCAGCTTATCAAAGCGATTTTACTAGCGAAGTAAATAAGCAAGAACTACCACAAGAAAACACACTTGAACAAATTAATATAAATATGGCATACAACAAGCAAGAAATAGAAAAAGAAAACAATGAAAAATATGATCTAAATACTTACACTATGGACGACTTACCTGAACATTATTATAATGAAGTACAATATCGCACCAATGATACAGCAATAGACACCATAAAATATATTTCTATTATTTCAAACCCAATAGAGCCAGACGATTATTATATTTATATTTATACTTCAAAACATTAAATCATTAAAGGCATTTTGTGCCTTTGATTAAAACAATAATAATTATAATGTTGACAATAAAAAATACTTTTAATTATTGTTATCTTAATCAAGCGCACAAACTACACACACAAACTACATGAACAAAAACAAACTAGCAGCTTGAAAAATAAGAAAAAAGGGAGTAACAAAACTATGACAACTCAAGAAATTAAACAAGCAATCAAAAACGATTTAAAAAATAATAATTATAAGTTAAGCGATTTTTCGATTAAGACAAAGAGCAGTTTTGCCGATACAACAATATTAATTAATATTAAAAATATCAGCATTAACATAACAAACATAAATAAGTTATTAAATAAATATGAAAAATATGATATGTGTGAACGTAGTTATGAAATCTTATCAGGTGGCAACGTGTTTTTATTTATCTCTTATGATTATGATATGTTATTAAATGCCAGCAAAGAGTTTGATCAGCTAGCTACTGAAATATATAATAACAATATCAACCTGAAAAATACTAATTACGTTAAAAGGTTATTAGATAGTGACAATACAGATCAAAACTATAATATCTCATACTATTATTATAAACATTTAATAACTATTAAATTATCAATAAAAAACGAAACTGTTGACAACATGAAAAACCAAAACGCAAGCATTCAAGATATATCAATATTTTTAGCACAATGTAAATATATATATAATATTGATCTATCATTGATTGATACAACACCGCTTAACTTATAATATCAAAAGGCATTTTGTGCTTTTGATTAAGATATCAATAATAATTAGTATATATTAGCTTTTATAATCAAGTGCTAAAAAAACACTTGAGAAAGAAGGATAAAAAAATATGAATAAAACAAGAGAAGAAAGAATTTTAGAACTTTATGAAAGAATCAAAGGAGATAAAGAAAGTAA
>Ga0194001_1000022_pt1 | contig 13772 bp, 19 predicted proteins | sample FLT_78_MG_FD_140316 | JGI IMG/M metagenome (GOLD analysis project Ga0194001, IMG submission 140316) | Sediment microbial communities from the Broadkill River, Lewes, Delaware, United States - FLT_7-8_MG | ecosystem: Environmental > Aquatic > Freshwater > River > Sediment | place: USA: Delaware... | reverse complement strand
TTACTTCTCCTAGTCTTTTCTAGGGGATAACTATATTCGCTCATGAGTTCTAATCTTAGGTATTATATATTAAATTAAAAGGAGAATAATGTTATGAATGATAAATATTTAGAGTGGGATATTGAAAAATTAAGAAAAGCATACAAACAGAAACTAACAAGGGTCAACAATTTAATTAGCACTGAAAAAGAATTGAAAAATTCAAATGAATCTAAACAATATGAAATTTTAAAGCTGGAAAACGAAATAGAAAGATTAAATAACAAGTTGAAGTTTGGACATACAAAAACTATAAAATTATTAGTGAAATTTAAAGACCATGACTGTTATTCTGATTGCTGGGATGGCACATGGGATAACTGTGAGTTAAATTGTGAATACTATGACGAATACTATGGTTGCGAGTATCCGTTAAAGAAAAAAGAAACTGTAATAACTTGCTATAGTTACTCAAAGTCAGATGATAGTTTATATTATATAGATGAAAATTTTAAAGATGATTCAATTCAAAATATAACTTATATAAAGCAAATTTAAACATTACAATAGAGGATGGGATTGATTACCCATCTTTTATATGGTATAATATGTATAGTAAGCTCTATTGGGGTACATTGCTTGTCGAAGCGTGTACCCTATTCTCTATTTTATCTGATTCTAACTTGATAATGTCCCTCTAGAAATGCTTTCATCTTTTTTAATTCTTTCCTCAAATTATCCACATCTTCCACAGTTGCATATTGTTCCTTTTTAAATCCTTCTAGCTTGATTCTATCAATAGGGAATAATGCTCCCGGGCATGATGTTTGATTCCATCTCTTATGACCGTTAATATGTTCTAGTTGTGGCAATTCTTCTTTCAGATACGATACTAACCATTGTAACGCCACTAAATCTTCTTCCTTTGGTGGTCTATTGTCAAAATTACCTTGAATAGCAATAGATAAAATATGACCGTTATGGTGCTTGACCGCTGCACCTTGATGATGAATCCCTCTAACCTCATAAATAATACCATCTACAATATAAAAGTTATACCCGAGCCAATTGAAAGCGTTAACATCCCTGTGATAATCTGTATTTTGGTCTATGTTATTGCTGTTGCCTGTATGATGTATAGCAATAGAGTCAAGCTTCTCTAATTTGTTAGCTTGTAACCAATCAGGCTTTCTATAAGCATATTTAATTATCTCCATCTTTGTCACCTTCTTTTTTATTTTCTTTGAATTGTTTTAATACTTCTCTTATTTTCTGAGGAACTGGTACACCCATTTTATCAGCGTTTTCTAATATACTTATACCCTCATTTGATATGTAAAATACTATTGTTATATTTCTAACTATTTCAGCACCAACAGCGTTGTCGACAAAGTTAGCAAGTGCAACAATAAAAAACATCATAGCTTTTTTACATATACCTTTATATCCAATTTTAGAGGATATTTCACGCTTATATATCGCTACAATTACGCCTGTGATGTAATCTGCTACAGCTAAGTAAATCAATGTTTTCAACACAGTATCACACCCTCCTAACGCAAATGATAAATAACCACATATCACTGCAAAAGTTACCTTGAATTGCATCATACACCCTCCTAAAACACAAATAGAGCCATGGATTTTTGACAGTAACCCATAGCTCTTTTGCACATGATTTTATTTACTTAACAATTATATTATACATATTATTACATATTAAGTCAACACTAATTTTGCCAAGCTGTACCATCCCAATAATTCCACACTGGAGCAGTAGGTGTTGTTATATCTACCCATATATCGTATGTTAGTGGGTCATTTGGTGCAGTAGCTGATACTGTAATCCTAGGATTTGTTGCTCCTCTTAGATTCCCATATCCTGCCCTTCTTTGACTTCTTCCCATTCTAATACCTCCTAGAAATTAGACCAAAAATCTTCAAAGTTTCTTAATCTTTGTATGCTAAAGTTTGAGCTATCTCTTAAAACACAAGTTATTCTCATCAACCATCCATTACGAGTTAAACCTTGAACTCCTGTGTAGTCGAATACTTCTACATTGTCAATTACATATGTTTCAGCCGATGCAATACCCATTTCAGGTATTTTAATAGTTATCTTTTGCCCGGGTGCAAAATCCATAGTAGATGTTTCAAACCTTATAACTTTTGGTATTCTTCCATTTACTTTAAAAGCATTTTGAATTATATCATTACACTTATCAAAAAATACAATAATATCACCACTTGTTTGAGATGCAATTGCATCTACAGTAAAGTTGTCAGCATCTACAACAGCAGTAACTAATTCATAAGTATTACGTGTCAAGTTCCAAATCATATCACCAACAACTTGACCATGATCCGTATAATTTATATTAGTAGTAGTTGTTCCTGCTCCTGCTGTAACATAATCACTTCCAGTAATTCCACTATCACGCATCATAACACCATATACGCCTGTTCCACCACATACCTCTTGCATATCTGTTGATTCGCCAAAATCTTCAGAAGAAATTATTATAGGATTTCCACGCTCATCATATCCACCTAATATAAAATACTTATTCAAGTATCTATCAATATCACTTTGAATTGATACATTTCTATAATCAGTAAATGTATCTGTAGTAGTATCAATATTATTAGTAGCATTAGTAAAGCTTGTAGGCTCTGCGTAAAAGTTTAATTCACCTTCTTCATTAATGAACCACTGATAAGCCGATTCACTAGCACACCTGTCTAATACATCACCTATACTAATTACATCTTGATACCAATCAGAATCAAGTGCAGCTCCTGTGTCTATTGTACCTTCAATTATACCATCACCATTTAGATAATCATCTACCATATCCTGTACTATATCGCCAAAATCAGTCCCTGCATCATAAGCAACTTGAATAGTACGCCTTGAAGGTACTGTGTTTAATGATGTAGCTGATATATCCATTATAACAGTATCGTTAGGGTCAGCTGTTACGCTATTTGATAACATTCTTATACCTGTGGTTTGTATTATCCCCAAGAAATATCTATAAGATGTTGTATTCTGCTGAATCGTAAATCTACAATATTGACCAGCTTGTGGTAGATAATCCTTATCAGTAATCATAGATAAGTTTAAAGTCCTTGTACCTTGATTTCCTGCGTTGCATCTTAATGTTTGAACTTTTACCTTATCTGTCCTGTCTATGAAGCTATATAGCCTTATAGAGTCTGTAGCAACTTGCCCTGCAATTGAATCTACAATAAAATAATCATCAGTAGGAACAGATATAACACGCCTTGCACCTCTTTCAGCATCTTTTCCACGCCTAGTTTCGTTTACTATCATATCCCCAACATTTAAACCATGATCTGTTATTAATATTTCTGTTGTAGTTGTTCCTGCTTCTGCTGATTCTGTAGATTGATACTCTAATACTTCAAATATAGATGTTGTAGTAGGTGACCCTGCTGTACCTGTTGTAAAACTAACAGTAGCACCATACCCTGTTCCATTAACATTAGTCGCAAACGCCCTAACATAATAAGTTGTTTCTGCTGTTAATCCTGTAGCATCATAATCAAATACGCCAGTCGTTCCACTTACAGTAACTTTTGTATCGTCTGTGATGTTAGGTGTTCCTGTTGTATTGTAAGCAAAGCCACGTTCTGTTATAGTTTCGCCACCATCATTTATAATTTCACCATTGAATGTAGCAGTGGTTGAGCCTATTGAATCCACCGCATCAGTTTGTACAAAAGGAAATCCACCTGCTTCAAGTAGGTACCCTGATGGGTTTGATATACCATAGAGTTTATTGTCTTGTGAATAAACCAAACTCGCTCTTAACTCTGTTTCAGCTGCATACCTTGAAGCAACCAAAGTCCAAGCATCTACTCCATTCCATTCGTACAAGTAAGCCTGCTGCTGTGTACCTGCAAATATTTTATCATCCGAACCAAACGTTGGTATTACTGATACTTGAGCATATAATTGTGAAGCCACTTCTGTCAACGCTCCTGTTGTTGTATTAACCTCGAACAACTTACCAGTTCCCAGCACGCTACACGCATATAATTTACTACCGATGGTAGTTAAGTAAAAATAAGTTTCTCCAGCAGTTATATCCTTTAATACAACCCAAGCATCTGTACCATTCCATTCATAAATAGCGGCATCGCCAGAGCCACCACCCATGCCACCGTATAGAGTTCCATTAAAATTCTTCAACCAAGTACACTGATACGATGTTTTTGTTAATTCGTCAGCAACTTGAACCCAAGCATTTGTTCCATTAAACTCGAACAATCTACCTGACCTCAAGGTATTAATACCTTGAGTGTCTGTCCCACCATATAGTTTTGAATCAAATTCTTCCATAAAAAATATTCTATCAATACTATTTAGTGTATTGGCAACTTGAACCCAAGCATTTGTTCCGTTCCACTTAAACAACCTACCCGCAGTACCAGTGTCGTCAGGACCAGTTGAGCCATACAAATCGCCACCAAACTCTTTTAAATGCCATATAGCCGTTTGAGAGTTTAAAACAGGAGCAACTTGAATCCACGCATTTGTTCCGTTCCACTCAAAAAGTAATCCACCTCTGGTACAAGCATATATTTTGTCGTTGAACTCAACCATACTATTAAGTTCTTGTCCTGACAACGTATCTGCTACCTTAGTCCACTCTTGATCGCTGTTTATTATAACCCATGAACCACTTACAATAGTTTCATCATACTCATTAGAAGTTGAATCATTAGCAGTTGTACCGTTTGCTTCATCTAACTTATAATAAGCAACTAATCCTGTTTCGCTACCTGTCAATGGAGCATCTTTGTTATTAGATATTTCAGTTTGACTTCTTGCAACATTCCAGAATCTAATATCACATACATCACCTTTTAGATAGTTGCTAGCTCCTACGCTCCTATATCCAATATCAGTATTAGTTGAACCAATATTGGCTGTTGATGTTCCAGTCGCTACTTGCGTTGCATCTTCGTATAAATAAAAATTGCTACCATTCCTTGCTAAAGCAATATGAACCCAACCTGCACCCCTTATATCATTACCAACTATATCAAGCGTACTGCTACCATCACTAAAATATGCTCTTACTTCATTATTTGCGGCCGCAAAGTCAGTAGTAGCAAACAAATATAAACCCTGTCCAGACGTTACGGCATCATTTTGGAATACTAGAATTTCATCTGTTCCATTAGCAACGTTATCTAAATTAACCCATGCTTCAATTGTAAAATCGCCCGATGCAGGAACTAAGCTGTTGCTAGCATCTATTTTTGTAGAAGAACCATTAAAATTTAAAGCGAAAGCTTGCCCTGTTGCATTAGCCATGTTCTCACCACCTATACACTAGCTAGTTTATTAAATATAAAATCTTTTATTTCTTCTCTGTATTGATTGTATATTTCTAATTCAGCAGTTTCATTTTTAGCTGTTTCAATATCATTTGTTCTTATATTATTGACTGCTTTTCCTGCTTTTTTAATCTTTACATAATCAACTTTCCCATCTTTCATTACATCTTCTGTAGACATATCAGCCTTGTAATTTGCTAAATCTGTTTCATAATCCTTTGTAACGTAAAATTCAGCTACATCACTTGCTAATAACTCTGTAAACTCCTTCTTAAAATCAAAAAATAATTTACTTTCTATACTCATTTTTCATTCCTCCTTAATATGCGTTCGCTAATTTCATTTCTTTAGCTATTAAATTTGCCAACTCTGCCATATCTCCAACATATACTCCACCGTTTAGATTAACAGTAGGTGCTGATTGCTCTTGCCTTATCTGTTGCCCTACTAAGCCTGTTGCTACATCTGTAGATACTTGACTTCTTACGCCAAACGATGCTTCTGCTTGTTGTAGTTGTGAAGCAGATAATCCAGCTAAGCCTATTACTTGCCCTGCTGCTTGTGGCCCCTGCTGTGCTATTGTCTGGAATAGCTTACTATTAGCACCTAGCTTAGACTTAACTACATCTAGTGCCTTTTGCCACTTTTCAAATAGTTTAGCCTGTGCTTCCATACGAACCAACAAACGTTCTCCGCTTATCTTTTCTATCATTGGCTTATCAAATATACCAAATGCCGTTTTAAATGTGTCTATTTGGCTTTTAAGCGTGTCTATATATCTTTGAGTAGCATTGTTCAACTTGTCAAATGCTTTTGTTCCTGTATCATCTATGCTATCGAAGTTGATACTATCTAATAAGTCTTGAATGTTGCTTGTACTTTTCTTTGTTTGTTTCTCGTATGCTTTTAGTTGACTTGGATGTATGCCCTGCTCCATCTCAACTTTTTCTGCTAGTGCTACTACATCAAACGGCTTAGGTTTCTTTTTACCCATGTTTTGTAATTCTTCAAGATTACTTATTTGAAACTCAATATCCAACCCTAAAGCTTTGAGCATACCGTTTATAATCTTCAAAGCACCTTTAGTTATGTTAATTATACCCTGCCAAGCAGTTCTCCAATTGCCTGTAAATAATGATATAAATATCTGTACTGCTCCTATAATTGCATCTAATGCACCTGTTATAATTCTATTAATATTACCAAATACTTCTACTGTCGCATCAAGCAATGGCCCTTTTATTTTGCTCCAAGCTTCTAATATAAAATCTACTAAAGACTTAAAATTATTAGCAATAAATTCTAATATACCACTTATATTTCTTGCAATAGCTCCCCATGACTTTTTTAATTGATTCCTAAATTTTTCATTTTTCTTGTATGCTACAACAAATGCTGTAGCTAATCCTGCAATTGCTGCTATAATAGCCACAACAGGAGCAGAAACTCCACCTATTGCCAATGCTACTGCTTTAAATATTGGTATTAATGTTATGACTGCATTAGTAATTGCACCAACAACCATTAATAGTGGCCCAATTGCTGCAGCTACTGCTCCAATAATCAATATAGTGTTTTGCATTGCTGGAGATAAATTAGAAAATCTATCAGCTAATACATTTATCTTATCAATTATTTTAATTACAGTAGGCAAAAATCTAGTAGCTAATTCTGCAGATGTATCTTGTAATTTAACTAATAATAATTTAAGTTTAGTTATTGTGTCTAAACTCTCTTTATTATAAGCAGCTAAAGCATCTCCTGATTGTTTATATGCTTCACTTAATAACACAGCCAACTTTTGTTGTCTTGATAACTCTTGGCCTTGCTTGATTAATCCCATTTCTAAAGCCTTTGCCTTAATAGTTGCAACATCTAACTGTATACCTAATCGCTTTAACGGTGTATATTCTCCTGTGATTGCAGATTGGAAGGCTAATGCCACATCTTCTGCACTATGAGTCGCACTGTTAAAGTTAGTTAATGCACCTATTAAGTGAGTAAATTCACCTGTCAATTTAGTTGCATCTTCTCTTAAAAATCCCATAGGAATTAACAAATCCTGTATGCCTGATGTCATTGACCTAGCAGCAGCTGTTGTTATTGGAGTTAATTCCTTAAACTTCTTAATAAAAGCATCTGCATCTTTAGTCATGTTTCCAAAAACAGTTTTATACTTTGCTTCCGTTGCTTCTAAATCCATTGCACTTTTTAATGCAGCAGTTCCTACACCAACTAAAGGTAAAGTAACAGCCAAGGTCATTTTTTTACCTATATCTTGCATCTTCTTTCCTACTTTTTGCATTGTCTTTTGGACTTCTGACATATTACGTTGAAATTGTCTAGTGTTAGCCATTATATCAACGACTATTTGCCCCATATTTGCCATTATTTCACCACCTTATTCTCGTAGTGTTGTTTTATTTCCTCATTGCTCATTCTTTTGCTATTCTGTGGCTTTTCTTTCTTCTTGAATATACCTTTAATGATATTAGATAGATTAGGTAATTTCTTAGCCTTAGAATAGTTTGCAGTGTTCCAAGCAGTGAACAAACTATTAGCTGTATCATTCTTGCTCTTATCCTCTGATTCTTGCTTAAATGCTTCTACATAACAAAAGAACTCTGCTGGCGTTAAATCCCAATATTGTTCTATTGTTAAACCTATGCGAATTGCCAAGATTAACGTACCCTGCAAGTCTATTTCTTCGCTGGATGTGTTTCCTTCGCTTGGTTCTTCGCCCCATTGAAAAAAGTTGATTGCTCCATCGCTTTAGTTACTATTTCGCCTAATGTTTCAAAGTCCATATGATCATCAATCAAATCTACAACCTTATCTAGTGTAATTTCCTTATCAATACACTTTAATCCAGCATATAGTAATATATTCATATCTTTAATACCAAAGCCATGCACGAAGTCTGTAACTGGTTTCCCTGCTGTTTCTTCAAATATAAATCCTGCTTTGTTTGTCAATCTGAACTCATAATCTTTATCTAACTTCAATAACGTAAATGGTTTACTCATAATAATCTCCTATTCTATACCTCGTAATAATATAATTCTCCATCGCCTGTGAAATTAACTGATTCCTCAACTAATTCATCAACAGGATTACTTATCGAATCGCTGTCTATCTTTGCAAATCCTTCATAACGTATATCGCTTGCTTCATTTACATATAAAGCAACTACCACTTCTTCACCTAACCTATCTAAGAATTTCTCATCTTGCCAAAACGACTCCGCCGAAACAATAAAACTTCCTAGACCTGCCACAAATACTCTCCATCCATTACTTGCAAATGTTGTTGCATCTAACATATCTCGGCTTGAATCTAAATTCCAATTATAGAACCCAGCCAATGCAGATACAGTCCAATATGAAGCATCCACAGTAACGACTTCAACGCCTGTCAATGGTGTGTCAAATTTAACTCTTCCACCGACACAATCTATTTCTACTGATGTTTCAGGTGTAGCATCAACATAAACTGTAACAGTACTATTTTTATCCCAATAACGCTTTGATGCATCGGTTATATAGTAAGTTGTGTTATCGCCACTATTAGTCATCGCTTCGCCTGTTGTAGCTGTAGCAGTTGCAGTTGTTTTCATATAAATATTACCTAATTTACCCGCCATACCCATCTAAATCACTCCTTTATAATAAAAAATAAAGGGGATAAATATCCCCTAGTATTAAGTATAAGTTACTGCTCCTGTTACTTGACAATCGAATGTAGCTGTTACCAAATCATCAACAGGGTCGCCAATGTTCAAATTAGAAACATAAACTGTGCTACTGTAGTAATTAGTAGCATTAGGATATAAATCTACTGCTACTGTAGTACCGTTTAAGTTAGCATCCTGTAATAATGTTTGACCTGTAGTATCAGCATTTACATTCCAGAATGTTTCAATAGAACCTGTTGCACCTGCTAACCCTGCACAAAATGTTCTCCAATCATCGCCAAGAGATGTATCATCTAACATATCTCTAGCAATGTCTAAATTCCAGTTTGATACCTTTGTTACTGCGTTTGCACCTATTTTAACACTACCGTCTTTTCCAGCTATAGCCATTTAAATCACTCCTTATAGTTTTATTTTATGATCGCTTTACTTTTGCTATAAAATTAACAGTTAAGTTAATCCTATTTCTATCATCTTTGCCAAGTGGGTTAATATCACCTTGCATAAATATTGACTTGTAATCATTTGAATTTATTGTCTGATTAACTAACCCATCTAAAATGTCTTTAATGCTTTCAGCTTGTGTGGTAGCAGTTGCACTACTCACATTCCTTATTCTTACTTGGAATACTGGAGTTTCATGTACTGCTTTTTTACTAGCTCCTAATTGGTGTTTTGAATCTTGACCACCAGCGTGATATATAGCCAAACAATTATCAGGCGTATCAGGTAAATCATCTAAAAAAATATCACTACTAACCGAAGTTAATAATGATTTCATATCTACTAAAAGGCTCATCTTGTTACCCTCCTAGCTTTTTCTTGAATAAATCTTCTGTATTTAGTTGCGTTTCTATTGAGTGGGTCGGTCAAATACTTAGCCTTTCCACCTTGTGGATGATTAAATGTCATATCTTCATGTTGAACTAGTGCATATTCTTCGTTGAATCCTACAGAACCTTTTAATCCTTGATATGTATTTACAACATCCGACCAACCACTTCCTCTTAAATCTCCAGTATCAACAGGAGCTTCTTCCTTAGACCTTCTCTCCAAATCTAAAGTAGCATCCGTTAACCCTTCTTTTATTGCTTCTTCTATTTCTCTTGTTATTCTTTGAAAGTTAAGCCTTACTGTTCTCAATACTCTAACAGCCATTATAACATCACCTTTGTGAATCCTTGTATACCGTTTAACTTAACAGCAGGATATACGCTTCTTACTATCCAATCTTTACTATCTGATACAATAACATCACCTTCTGAAACTGTAGCCATAGTATAAAGAATAGCATTAGATAATACTTCCTCGCCATTTTCTAGCCTAAACAACTCTCGCTTATAAATAAATCTACCTTTTATGGTAGATGATGAATAAGTTGGCTCATTATATTCATTTTGCCCTGTTCTAGTTTTAAGCGTTACATTTTGATTAACGTAATTACTTAGCATAATGCAACGCCCCCTAAGTTATAAAAACTCAAAAGCTCTTTAGCTTCACTTGATAGCAACTGTGTGCCGTTGTATGTGCTGCTTAATCCACTTCCGTATGTTTCTGATAAATCACCAAGCTTAAACGATTTAACGCCTTGTGCTTGAAGCTGTGCCCTCTCAGAACCGTTTGAAGATGCACCGCTATCAACTAATGCACTTGCTAAAGCTTCCTCAACATTTGCATCTAGTACATTCTGTTGTACAGCTGTTTCAATATACCAATCTCTCGAACCATTTACATTAACGCCATATACAGGTTGTTCATACCATCTGCCACATAGCTTTAACGCTCTAGGATATTGAAGTGTTTGCGTATCAACTGCCTTAGCACCTCGTATTTTTTGTCTGTCTATTCTTTTTGTTGCTCTTTTTAGATATATTTCCTTATCCCCATCAGACAACCCATCCCATGTAGTATATTCTGTCGATGTTGAAATATAATTATTAGTCATGTAAGTGTCAGCATCTGCAACACTTATATAAACATCTGTTCCAACTGTTACAGCCATTCTAACACCTCCTAATGCTTAGCTAATCCGTTAACTGTAGCATCTCCTTGTGAATCCGCAACTGTAGCTTTAACTTGCACCTTGTAATATCTGTATGGTGCTGCTGTGCTTGTATATGTTCCTACTGCACCAGCTGCTAAACTTGCTTCTGCTTGTGCTTCTACATAAGTAGTCCCATCATTACTTGCTAACACTTTCCAATCAATAGAATTAGCTCCATCTGTATTTTCACAAGTGTATGATACTAACTTTTGTGAATATGTGTCTATTACTGAACCTGTAACATCTGCATAAGCGTTAGTTGTTTCTTGCTCTGCAGGTGATACATACTTTGATTCTAAAAGTTCCGTTATTCTTGCTTGACTCATTTTATTACCTCCTAATTATCAATTAATACTATGCTAAATCCTGCTGATATACTTGCTTGGTCTTGTGCTACTGCTTGTGCTGTAACTATTATATCTGTTTTTTCAGGCAAAACTTGAGGTATTGGATAAGTAAATGGTAGAAACGATGTTGCTGTATCGTTAATACTTACCTTTTGTTGTGTTCTGAATACCTTGCCAAATAATCTAGTTTTAAATTTTATAATATACGAATCATCACGCCTTGCCCCTGCTGTTGAACAATAACCACCCAATAAGTACCCTGTTTTTCCTGCTGGTATAGTATATACAGCCATTTCAGTCTGTTGTTCGTCAGGATGAATAACTGCATATATCTTACTTTTGTCAGTTGGAACTCCTGCTGTTAGTGCAGTGTTCTCGTATATAATAATATGACCTGCGAACACTGTGCTATTTGCATTAAATGCTCTAAATACTCTTGTTAATGGTGTACTTAGTGCAACTCTAGTTTGACCGTTCAACGTAGCAGTTTGAGTAACTAAAGCAAAGTTACTATCAAGTCCTTGTACAGATACTTCTTGTGTATCACCTGCATCACTTGAACTTATACTATCAATTACAGCACTTGTAGGGAATGTATAAACCATCTTCTCCCACGCTGTGCCATCTTCTGCACCATCCCATACAGTAACCTCACCATCGCCATCATCAAAATCAGGAGCATTACCCCATTTATTAACATTTCCAGCACCTACTACATCACCCTTTGCTATTGCTAATGTATTTTCTGCGTCAGTAACCTTTAAGTTACCTGATTCAGTAGCACCAACATTAATAAAGTTAGTGTTAGGTTGTTGTGCTGTTAACACTGCTTTGTTTAATGTTGCATCGTCTTGATCGCTTATTGCATCAGCTATCCTATGCGAACTATCTAAAGCATTTTTAGTACACAACTTAGTTTGTAACCTAAATTCAGTTTGAGCAGTGCCACCGTTGGTATAACTAATTCTAAAATATTTAGTAGCACATTGTATGCTAAAGGTCTTATAAGTATCAGCAGCTATCGTATAACATTCGCTTATATCCCAGTTAACATTATCTGTTGAAAACTGAATACATAAGCCATCAGTAGCACTTGCAACATCTGAATATACATTTATAAACATTACAGCATAATTAGTTATATCTTCTGAAATACCTGTGAATGTCCCATCTGCTACGATTGGGAAATCAAAGCTATTCGATAGCGAAATATGGTTAGGCTCTATTGTTACTAATCCATTAGTGCCATTTACAGGAATTACATCAGCTGTATCTGTACCATCCCATATCTGTATCTTAGAATCACTAGAAAACTCTGCTGTAACAAGTGGGGAGGTTTGGTCTACCTGTTCACCTTCACCAAGCCACCTTTCAAGTAACTCTGTTACTCTTTGTGATAACCCCATCTAATCACCTTCTAACATAGTCAAAAGTTGTTTTTTAGTTTTTCTATCTAAATTCATATACCCTTTAGCTTCAAGTATTGCCTTTAGTTCCTTGTTTGTCATTTCTTCGTAGTTTTTAATATCTTCTACTACTTCTTCTGTTACTTCATACTCTACATCTTCAATTATCTCACCATCATGCTTATATCCTAAATCTAGCAATATATCTTTTACTCTATCTTCTTTTGTTTCAAACTCTCCATTTTTAAACGTACATAAAGCCTTATTACGTTCCTTATCCCATACTATACCATTACCATAGAATTTCATTTATAAACCTCCTTATACAAAAAAAGAGAGGTATTAACCCCTCTTAATTATATTTATTAAATTATGCACTGGTAAAAGTTTCAACCGAAGTTTTGCTAGCAATCGTGTAACCTAATATTGTAGCTTCTGCAACTGTCAACGTATCAGTTTCAGTATTTAACCAATCCTCTGCATCTCCACTTACTACAACTGTTGCTTTACCTTCGCTAAATGTTAAAGTTGTTGAAGGTATAGAAGCAGTTCCTGCTGTAGATGTATTTGCAATAGATACCCCTGTAGCAATTGCTTTGTTGAACCATGTGTGAACTTCTCCTGCTGCTGTTTCTAATGTAACAGTAACAGTTCTAGTCCATGCTGAACTTGTTGGTACTGGTGCAACTGTCGCAGGGTCTACAACAAATACTATGTCGCCTGCAAATGCTTTATCTCTCAATTTAAGCTCATCCTTAACTGCTGGTTGAATACCGTTTCTTTTATCTAAATATGACATTTGTTTTCCTCCTTATATAAAGAATAAAAAGGGGGATATACCCCCTAATTTACCACCGTACTATTTTATCATACCATTGTCAATAGACTAAGAGTTAAAACCCTTAGCTATCAGATAATCCCGTAATCTT
>Ga0194001_1000021_pt1 | contig 13793 bp, 19 predicted proteins | sample FLT_78_MG_FD_140316 | JGI IMG/M metagenome (GOLD analysis project Ga0194001, IMG submission 140316) | Sediment microbial communities from the Broadkill River, Lewes, Delaware, United States - FLT_7-8_MG | ecosystem: Environmental > Aquatic > Freshwater > River > Sediment | place: USA: Delaware... | reverse complement strand
TTTCGATTGTTTTTCTGTTTTCCAAAATTGATTCTCTAATCATTACTGTTCTCCATGTTTAATTTTATGCTTGACCTTTCGCGAGTAAACGTTCCTTGGTGTCTCTACTTTGTGGGCGCGAGACGACAATGGAACTCTGATCTTGCGACACTCTTTCTTCGACTGTTCCGTATTCGAAGCCATAGTTAATCTCCATTCTTGTTGCTGGTTCTACTACTACCACAGGTCCACCCATGGTCATTACTTCTCTTGTTGTTTTAGCCATCACGCTACCTCTTTAGATTCGATTACTCCTGCACCTAATTTGGATAGATAATCAGCTCTTTCATTCCATGTATCGCCAGTATGTGCGGCTATTTTTATAAATCGAGAGATCTTATCTCTGTTTTCCTTCACATATTCTCTGTATCCTTTTCCAACAGTAGTTGATGGTATGTTTCTTGGCTCATCAGAGTCTTCAAATAAATCAGATACGAAGTCGTATGTACACTGCAAGTCGTGGGCGATACTTATTTTATCAATACCAAGACGGTCTGCTTCTTCAATAGCAAAATGTACCGCGCGCAATTCCCCTACTATTTGCCATTCCTCAAGATTCTTCTCTGTATATCTCACAAGTTCTGAAACAACAGTATCATCCTTGACAATAACAATACCAATACCTGCACGTACAGGAGTAGGAATAGCTATACCATCAGTATTAACATTACCTTTGTGTTCAGTTCTCAAGGATCCATCAATGTAGGCGACCACTTCTGTTTTACCAATAGGTGCCTGTTCAGGGCGCACACATTTTAATTTTGCACGATTACCCGTAGCCATACATTTAACACCTTTATTTCTCAAAGCTCTTAACCGAGCTTCACAATTACCCCAAGTACCAATAAACTCTTCAAGAACAGCATAGTCTACTAGACTGTATATGTAATATTTCTTAATCTTTGCCATTGGGAATCTCCTTATTGTTTAGAATTCTTTACACTTAAACTCGTCTCGGATGTACCGTTCAGAGTTAGGAAACTTTTTGATACAGATACTCATCATAGCATCTGCATCTGAGATGTCAGCCATAGATGCTATAGCTGTTACGATGTAGGCGTCGACCTCATCGAGGTCATCTTCGCCTATCCCGAAGGAGGACTTCTGTGCTTCTAAACAGTCGTCACATACTGCCTGGTCTGCAAAAGCACTAAAAGTATGCTCGCATTCTGGGCATACTTTTTCTTCATAGCTTTGATGTATACTCATCTATTACCTCCATTTTTTTAATATAATAGCGAGAACTGATAACCATTTACTAGTATAGTTACCAGCCACATAGCACTCATTCCCTAATTAAAGAGACGCCATCTTGCACTATGTCACACAAGGACTCGAACCTTATGCACCCAAGGACACTTTACGTATGTCCTAGGAACCGCTCCTGCTTTAGCAGTATCTTTTACGACGAATAATGCCCCAGGCTCCTCAATGCCAGCTAGACGTTGTATCCGCTTCAGAGCGTCCGGCGTACTTTTGGGATCGAATCCCTAGACATTGAGAGGGTGATGACCAAGATCCAGCCCCTGTGCACATCACCACACATCAGGGGTTATATTCCTTGCTGAAGCAGTTCTTCAAGGAACAAGATTTTAATTATTATCTCAACCCGCTCTCCCCTTAAGTCAGTCGTCACTGAGGGCGAGTATCACTCACTATAAATAGCTTTGTTTTTGGTTGAGGGTAGTGCCTCGCCAGATTTCCGACATCTGAACATCGCTCATGCCACGAGGCTACGAAACTTAAACTTCACCCATATCTCTGTTAATGAACTCCTGAATATGTTTATCTTCACATTCCGAACATATGTGTTGTTCTTCTTCAGCTAAAGAACCCCAGTCGATTGAATCAACATCAATGACAACAGTTCTACTGCATCCACATGCATGGTTGATAGTATATTTAGCTGGTGCGGTCATTTTGACCTCCTTTAAATTTTATATATAAATTCGTGTGTTTCCCACACGTCTAGTACTCATAAGAAAGACTGCCCCTCATGACAGAGACAGTCTTGTTTATTTGCATATTTCTGGAGGAAGATATGCGTTAGACCTCGAATCGGATCGCGAATCCGTGCAGCCTGGTTAACAGCTGTTTCGAGGTAGTAGTACTCTCATTTTTGGGTAAAACTCATTCACACCCGATCACTTCCCGCTCTCCCGTAAGGGGTCATGGCAGTCTGCCGTAGTGCATTGAGGTAAAATTCCGGATAACGCTACTTAACGTATTACCATAGTCGTTCGCGCGTATACTACTGGTTTCCGCCGTATACGAGGGCTGTTACTCCAACAACATACTTGCTCAAGGTACGGATTGAGTTAAGTTTTTGTATATGTATTAACGGCGCTTATCCTCCGCCTACTAACCTTGAATCAGAGGGTGTTCGTTATAATCTAAGCTTATCTGATGAGGCACTCTCCATGAATCAATTATCTAAATAAATAGAGAGGCATTATTGCCTAATCCAGAATCTTCACCTTAATACTATATATTATCAATGCAATAGTTTTGATCATATACAAGGGTCGATTGTATAAACCAAAGCGAAGTAGGCTGTTGTAGAAAGTTTTTGTTCAAGGAAGACAGTATTATCAACAGCTATACTGTACCGAATTACGAGAGACACTGTGATTAGAAAAGAGAGTGTCGCCCGGAATTCACCTGACTAGTGATACAACCCTCATTCTTTAGGACTTCTCCCAAACGACGAGAGTCTTGCATCTCGGCTCAGTTTTACATCATGCCGATGTCCAGAGTGACTAGCTCTAGATTTTTGAAAGCTTTTACACTTTCATGATATTCGGCTCTTGATCTTGGTGTGTGGTGGTTGGTGGTAGGTGCGCGTGGTGCGCGTGGTGCGCCCGGAGCCGCCCGGAGCTTGCGACGTCTGAGTCATGGTGGCGAAGAGTGACATGGTGTCACGGCGGCGGAGGTCCCGCTCACTGTGTGTGTGGTTTGGTGTGTGTGGTTGGTACTATTTCGCTTAAACCTGCGGTTTCAAAATAACGATGTGCCAGATACGAATCCAGCACATCTGTGTGCCGCTTGTCACGGAATTTATGCAGCTTAAAATGGTAATGGTGAATTGTCCTGTTTTCTATCTTTACACGGCACATATGAGCGCTGCACTTTGAGACACTCTTCACATTTTTTGCTGTTGGAATAATAATGCCTCTTATAATCAAGATTACAGCTGGTATGTGTGCAGAATCTGCCCCGTTCCCAATCTTGCTCTTCTTCGTATGCTTTTATTTGTTGGTCTCTAGATGCGATAACCATTTATTACTCCTTGATTAGTTAGTTTATTTACGCTTTAAGTCCATCGTCAAATCCTTCATCATAGGACTGTTCTGCTACTCCTGAGATGATACTGTTAATAATACAATCTATTACATGTTCGCGAGCGTGGCTTTTCATCCACATAAAAGTCTCGTCATCGTATATAGCATCTCTGTATCTTGCACGCAAAATGACTTCATCATCGTTGCCTATTAGTATGACCGTATGTCCTTTGTATTCAATCTCTATGTGTGCTATTTCAGAATGAGGATTAAATGTTATCTCATCTAGGTTTTCTTTTGTTAATGCCTGGAAGCCCTTAAGAATCTTTCCACCTATTACGGGTTTGTTTGTATTGACCAGTATTCTGTTTCCATCCTTATCTGTAGACCACTTCATTTTATCTTCCTTGGTCCATACCATGTCATCATATTCGTCGCCAGCCTTAAGACAGGCAATGAAGCTATCAGCATCTTGTACCTCAACAGTATAACCATCTCTAATAAGACTGTTAGCCTGAGTCTCTGCGTATTCTGAATCAAATTGACACTCTTCAGTTAATTCACCAACAAATGATTCACCATTCCAGAATTTTATTACGCCATTTACTACTAATATTATAAGTTCCATTGTATTCTCCTTGATTATATTATTGTTTTATTAGATTGTTTTAATTGATAGGCAAAAGCCCAGGGAATTAACCCTGAGCTGTACCCATTTCAAGTGCAGCAAATTCCAGGTATGTATATCTACCACTGCTGTATGCAGCTGATAGATAACTATTCTCTGGAATTACCTGTGGTTCATAGTCTCTATCCGGGAAAACATAGTCTCCGCCAGGTTTAAATACAGGCACCTTAGATACGTCAATTCTTTGACCAACAAGAGCTTTGACTGCATCGCCTATCTTGCCTCTCAGCAATGTAGACTTAGCTTTGATTTGTACACCACCAGCAGCAGGTGCTGATATGGCACTATTTAATACAGCTAATGCATCTTGTACATTACTTGCATTATCGTTATCTTCATTTGAGAAGATGTCAGTATTTACTAATAATTCTGTCATTTCATTTCTCCTTGAGCAGGCTGCTTGTAACAGCCTACTCCTGTTTTGTTTTATATTATTATTATTTATTACTATTGTTGTCTTAAGGTGATCATATATCCCGACGATTTATGGTCACCTTTCTTTGTAAACCACTGAATATTTTCCAGCGCATCTACTGCTTCGATTTTATAGCTACCTTCAGGAATGTCACGATAAGCTGCTTGTACAGCCATGAGTTGACCTTTAGTAACCAGCTTGCCTAATTTGGCACATTTTACTGATGGCACTCTGATCTTCAACTTGTAACCAACAAGAGATAACCATTTCAGATCCAGATATCCCAACATATGCACTGATGCTTTCTTAATGATTTCAGCTGTCAACCACTCTCTATTGCCTGTATAAGTAGCTAACTTGTGATTTATCAGTTTACCTACATAATCATAGCTGATATTTCTGCTATTATCATCGTCATCATCATTCTCAACTACACTTTTAGCCAATGCTCTAATCTCCCACATAATTGTAGAGATATTCATTTGCTCTTCATTATTTGTGCCATCATACTTTAGTAGTATTTTATCTGCTGCACCATATAGTTCTACCAGTTCATTACCTACATGCTCACTTTTCAACAATAGAGTCATTAGATTATTTACTGCACCCTTATGAGACTCAGGAATGGCTTTTGACCAGCTTTCTAGTCTATCATGATTTGCAATCAACAGTTCTTTAGCCTGATTTCTTTCGAGCTTAGATGCTTGTTGATTCTGAAATTTACGATCCAACTTTCTATATGTTATGTCTGAAGTAATGAAATCATTAATGGATTCTGTGAGTAAATCCATTGCATCATGTGGGTTTTTCTTATATACATCAGAGAACTCTTCTTTAGTCATGAAGCCAGCTCTCCAAATCCATGATGTATTCTTCCAGTTATACTTCTTACCTTCTATCTGGATTGTTGGAGCTACTGTTTTCTTCTGACTACTGATAGCCATCTGTATACAGTATGCTACATATTTACACAATACCGGTGTTACAACTTCAGGATGTTTATAGATAATACGACGAATAGTTTTATCGTACTTACCTATTAATTTTGAGCCTAACTTAATCATCTGTTCTGCGGCTTTAACTGCATCTTCAGATGTTTTATACATAACTGGAGACTCATACTGCTTTACAGCAGTAGTATCAATCCATGCTGACTCATTATCTAAGTCTAATACAGCATGTTTTAATACTCTCGGATCCGATGTTAGGCATATGCCATCACCGTCGAAATCACGGCCATAGAATGACATCAACCATACAGCTAACCAGGTTATATTTCCTGATCCTACATTTGCCATAATTAGATGATTGTCAATCTTCTTATCATAGACAAACTTTACTCTTACTTTAGATAAATGTCTATAGATAGCTAACCAAGGAAATATCAACATAGCCATATCTATAATTTTACCATTTAACTTCTTTATCTTTTTAGTATTACCTTTGATAACAAAATTATAATCACCATCTGTATTGATGACTGTTATCTTACCAGCCCACGATTTATTAGGTGATAATTCTGCTTTATTTAATGTTTGTTTAATATTCGACAGTACATTGTAATTATACTGAATTCGTTTAGATTCTAACCCAATATGAGCTTTAATTGAATCGTCTTTATTAATCATATTTGTTACTACTGGGAAATCAAACCCCGGTGTATAATCCGAGATTTGACGATTTACAGTTGTTTTCCATGGTTCTGATGTGAAATTACTGAATACTGAACCAAAGATTGCCTTACCTACAACAACATCCTTATTTGCTTTCTTGATACCTCCATAATAACCTGGCTTTAATCCAGTTTGCTCAGTATTATAGAATGCACCTTTGAAGTACCAGTTATCGCCTACCAAGGTACCCTGCAATGGACTATGAGGATCTTCTCCTAATTCTTTTGTAAGAGCTTTCCAGTCTTTCTTATTAAGAATTAGTTTTCCCCAATCGATTACATCAAAATCTGCTAGTTTAGCATAGATTTCTTTCAGTATGTTCTTGCCATACATTTCTTCTGCTTTTCTTTCTTTGTATAACGATAGATTACTAAAGCATTCCAATTCTTTTCCTTGACGCTTCAACAGTGTCCCAAGATCATTCTTGACCTTTGGATCTGCACTATCTACAAACTTCTGAATATAAGAAGGTATTTCTATTTCCTTCATATACATAGATTTCTTATTCATAGCTGATATAAGCTTGTATTCACCTATATTTTCGGGCGAATACACTACCCTATCCTCATAGAATCCAGTTTGTTCATTCATTACTCTAACAGTAGGCTTCTCTACTGTCATCTTTAATACATTAGGAATCCAATCTCTAGATCTGAATATACCAACGAATTCTTTAGAATCAGGATCTACACCATCATTATGAGTATTACTCCACACCACTTTAGTTGTGAAATCGACGACTTCTTTATTGCCGCCTATCACCTTATAGATCTCATGTACCTTCAATACTGGTACCTTTACTATTTTACTTTTGTGAATCCAAGTTCCTATCATATCTGCTGTTGATAGTTTTAGTTGAGCGGTTTCACCTGTATCAATGAACCACTGTAGTTTGTCACCTAATTTGCTACCAGCATATTCCTTTAATAGTTCTACTACACTATCTTTCTTGATGTTGTTTAAATTAGCTACTAACGACATGATTGACTTTAGCATACTTCCTCCGTATATTCGTTTGATAGTTGACTGTTTTTTAGGATGTTGATTATCTTTATTATTAGGGGATAGTGTCATGACTGTCCCTTATTCATTGTTACTATACCTACTACTGATAATGCTAATATGCCTACACCTAGTACACCTGCTATTACTGATTCTACAGGCTGTGTCTCATATAATATTACTACTAAGTACGTTATTACTATTGGCACTGCTACTGCTATTACTACACCTACTATCCTCCTATATTGTACACCTATGCGCTTCCACATATTGAGATCATTGATTGGATATGTCATACCAAAGCGATACTTATAGTGTACCACTGGTATTACTGTTGTCAATACTGTTATTAATACTTCTGGTACTGCTGTTATAATAGCTGCTAATGCTATTAATACGTTTAAGTATGTCATTACTGACTCCTTTTATTTGTTTATATGATATACGTTGGGTTCCCTGTTGTGGATTCGAACCACTACAGACCCATGTGACAGGGATTTAATACTAACCCTTTATACTCATGCTCAGGAGTATATATGTGTATGTATTGCATGCTTGACCTTACCCTCTAGGAATCTGTCCCAGGTCATCAGTGTTCGCATATATACATATACGGTTTTATCCAGTCCGTAACTGGTCATGGCATCTCTTATGCTACCTGAGTTTCTGTACAAGGTTATCTCAGGCTACCCTCATCCATCGTATGGTCATGGATTACCAGTGTTACGCTGATACATAATGTCCACTATATCATAGTATGGCAGGCTTACGCCTCTCGGACCCACACTACAGTACAGTATCTATTACTGCTTTCCAGGCTGTATCTTAATACCACCAATGCCAGTAATCATTAATATGAGCTGGCTTGACTCATAGCACTCCTGAGTTATTCTAGACTAACTCATTATGCCGTGTCGGAATACGTCAACTTGCCATCATTGACTTTAATTATTATAGCTACCCGGTACCTCGCAACGAGATTAAGTAGGTTCCCTACATACCACATAACCATACCTAGTCCCTTATCTGCCAAAGCAATCCCGAAAGAGCCTTAAGAAGAAAGCCGACAAGTTGTCTCGTATGAGCGCGGGCATTGTTGTCAAGGAGCAGTAATTATTCATGGGTCAAATGAAGCCTTAAAGGAGAGAAAAGTCATGCACATGAGTGTGCAGTTTGATCAAAGTGTGTGCACTTATAAGGGGGGGGCTAAATATGAGTTCTGCCTTTTAGGATTCTTTTGGGGTCTTTTGAAATATGAAATAAAAAATTTAGAAACCATCCATTTAGGTAATGGACATGAAGTCTTATTAGATCGCGGCGAAACTACGAATATACTAGTAATATATTATCAAAGGTATTCAGGGTCTTGATATCTGTTTATATTAGGGATATATTTGCGACCGTTTGGATGTTTATACATTCGGGAAAATCTGTAACTCGGGGGATGTTCAGAATGCTTACCTTTATTTTCCTTGGTATCTTTTTTGCTGGCGTCGCCACTTTTATTTTAAATATTTTATTGGATTCCAGCTATTATGTTACAATTTTACTTTGATAATTACTTTTACTTTTATCTCGTATCAATGACTCTGATCGCAATAACTGCGCTTAAGCATTTTGGTAAAAGATATTTTATTGCGTTTTTTCTTCTAGCATTAGCTGATCCCGGAGTGTGGATTCTTTGGTATTTTGACCTAGATCGTACAGGTATGATGTTTTTCTTAACGCTGTTTGCATTGATTATAGTACTTCTCGATATACGAAATAAAAAGATTCTAATTTCCCTTTTGTTGACAACACCAGTAGCGGTTTTGCCGCTCAGATTACTATCACTTGGTAACCGCCATCTTCTTATGGCGATGCTACTCTCTTCTGTTGCGATTTTAATTTTACGTGATTTTATAAAAGAAATATCTGCGCGCCGGCGGTATAATATTTGGATATTTATGTTTTTCGTATTCTATAGTTGTGAAGCTCTTTCTTTTATAGAGGGTACATATCAAATCTTTCATTTTGGTGAAGCATTCCCAGGCGTCACATATCTTGTTTCAACTCTTATTGTTATTTTGTTTGTATCCACTGACGAAGAGACTCAGTGGCTTCATTTATATAATAAGAACATTCTTGCTGATGGTGAACCTGGTGCCTAGTTATTTTATTGAATTCCCGTGGACGCTTTTTGTATTGATTCTCAATGTATTAATATGGTTGCCATTATTTATAAGACAGAGAGGTTCAAAGTATTATGTGGTTTTCCTGGTATTTTCATTCTCTGATATATTTAGCTCATTCTTATTATTCAGCGACATGACTATAAGTGTTCTATTATATCTGAATTACAATATGGCTTTTCTGATCGAGTTCGCACGCATAAAAAAAATGAAATTCAGAGTTTCTACCCACATTCTTGTTCAATGCATATTAATAATTTTCCAGATTACTAACACTGCACACGAGGAATATTACTTATTAACCATTGTTCTACTGATTTTGTCTATCTATTTCCTTAGAGAATTTCTAATAGAATTAGGAAAACATCATAGATATAACATCTTTCTGTTGGTGTTTTTTGCATACTTTATGCTTAATTCAATAAAAATATTAAATATAGCTGTTAATCAAATTGACCATATGATGATGTTCTGGATTGGTACGACTTTTACAACTCTAATTGGGACATTCTTCCTTGTCTTCAAGGAAAGTGATCCGCGCATTCTTATTTATAATAGATCATCAATTAAGGAGCATTGAGTGACAGCGCCCTTTCTATCATTTTATAATCCTATTTTATATGTAATGTTTACACTTACAATAGTTGTATCACTATTGTATTTTATATACAAATATGTCATGGTTCCACAGCAGTTACGCTTTAAGAAAAGATTAGAAAAAGACTATAAGGAGAACGCGATAAGATTACATAAGTCTATTGAGGAAGAAAGAAAGAGAATTGCCATTAATCTACATGATTCTGTTGGGCAAAATTTATTGTTTATTAAAATGAAACTCAGTAATGAATCAAGCAAAACGATTGTCAATATTAGTCGGCTTGTAGATGTAACGATAGCAGAGTCACGCAGCATAATATATGCCCTTAAACCTCGTGCATTAGAAGCAATGGGGCTACCAGCTGCAATAGACTCTCTCTGTATTCAGTTGCAGGATACTAAAACCTTTACGGTTAAAAGCAGCATAAACGCTTTTATAAGTTTTAATGATGATCAAAAAGACTTGCTGGTATTCAGGATTGCTCAAGAGGCAATCAATAATATAATTAAACACTCATGTGCAAAGAATGTTTTTATCAGACTTGATGAAATCGATGGAAAAATATTGTTTTTAATATCTGACGATGGCGAAGGTTTTGATCCTGACAGCACCAGTTATGGTATCGGTCTGTCAAGTTTAATTGGTAGAAGTAAACTGTTTGACAGTTCGCTACGGATTGAATCAGCTATTGGTCAAGGAACAACCATAATCTTGGAGGTGCCATATGGGGCAACAAATAACAAAACCTATAAAACTGCTACTTGCTGATGATCATCAGTTATTCATGAACGGACTCTCAGGACTTTTGAAGGAGTTATCAAAAAATTTAATAATCCTTGGTGAAGCCACCGATGGTAAACAGCTTTGTCAAATGTATGAAAGACTACATCCTGATCTTGTAATAAGTGACATATCCATGCCTACCTATAGTGGCTTGGAGGCTGCAGAAGAGATCTTGAAATACGACCCCGATGCAAAAATTCTTTTTATAACGATGCATGATACTGACGATTATATCTATTATGCGCATAGCGTTGGCGCAAAAGGTATTATAGCCAAAGATTCGCATAAAGACGAATTGTTGTTTGCGATTAAGTCCATAGCAATCGACAATTCCGTTTATTTTCGTAATAAATCTGAATCTGAGGTTAACTTGATTATAAAAAGATATGGTAACAGTAGTGTTCCGGAGCGCTCTGTCAGCCTGATAGATTGTACTGAGCGAGAAAGAGAAGTGATAATGCTGTGGGCTGAGAATTTAACCAACGAAGAGGTTGCAGAAAGACTGAATATCAGTGTTAAAACACTTTCATTTCATAAAAGTAATATCAAAAAGAAATATAATATTAACACTAATCCGGACTTTTATGCTTTCTTGGCTTCTGTAAAAGTCAGAAAAACCAAGAAAAGTCTTGGAAAAGCCGGATAAAAACTGGAAATATCTTGGTAAAACAAGGGTTTTGCCAGTTTACTTCCAATATGTAATGCCTTAAGTTAGGATATACACTTATTGATATTGGAGGGGAAATGTTTTCAAAAGTTCTTAATCAGTTAATGCATACGCAGAATATTTCAATAACCAGCTTAGTAACATCTAGCGGTATAGAAAGAACAAGAGTATCGAGGTTACTTTCAGGTGATCGGACACCTTCTTATGGCGATATAGAAAAGATATCAAATGCCGTAAAGGTTGATCCGTCTATTTTTTTCCCTGACAGGCTGTTTCCTATATGTGGGGATTATATATATTCTCCCACCGGACTTTCTGAAGTGATGCCTGCAGTAAAACCTTTTCGCTGTGGTATTTTGTATACGATTATAGGTGACGATTTTCACAAGATGGTCAGCTTTAATGTACTGTTTAGCAAGGATGTAGATTTTCATCCTACGTGTCCAATCTTTAAGGGATTCGATACCGGGGTTAAAAAGGTTATCAGTGTCACTAATGGTGAAGTATCATTCAAGTACTCTCATGGCGAGTCGGTAGTTAAAAAAGATTGTATGTACAGTGTGCTTGGCTATGAGGAGCAATCAAAGGTAGTTTCAGGTACCAGGGTGACAGTTTTTATGGTTGGTGCGGATAGGTCGTCTATTGAAACTATGTTCAATGGGTGCGATTGTTTGTCGGAAGTTTTCAATTAATATAAGGATTAATATGAAGGAATTACTTATTATAATACTATCTGCCTTCTGCATTATAGCAGGAGACAAATATCCTAGTAAAAAATACACTGCACTTGAGGCGGATGCATTATTTGGCATTCCTGTTGAAAGTATTTTTTTCCAGCTTGATACTGTTATTACAAAGCCTAATCCTGACTATATAGAATTTACAATTAAAGATGATACTTGTTGTGTTGAAACATCTAGTCTTTTAGAACTTTCTGAAAAGAGTATTGTTTTACAAAAAAGAGAACAGGTAATTACGATTCAATCAGGTAATGAAGTATTAGAAATATGGAGAAAACAATGGGAAGGATGCCGATCAAGGTAGGCTGCTATGATGTAAATGGCAATTTCCTTGCAGAATTTGAATCAGGGCGAAAGGCTGCAGACTCTATTGGAGTAAATCACTGCAATATCCATATGGCTATTCGCAATGGTTGTAAATGCGGAGGCTTCTATTGGGTGAACATAACTAATTTCAAACCGCTCAAGATCGAAGCAAAGCATTACCGCCGCGGCGGAAAGAAGATCAATATTTACAGGCGTCCTAAGATTCTCATAAAGCAGGCTCAGACTTTTACTGAGGCTCAGGATATTACTGGGCTTTCTCATTCGTCTATCCGCTCATATGCCAGAAGAGGCATATGGTATACTGGCGATCATGGTGAGTATTTCTTTGAGTTTGTTAATCCGGAAGATGCCTATAATCAGCGTGCCAACTATGCTGGATATAAAGCAGCTGCAAAGAGACAATGGAAGCGCCCTGTTGTTTTAATCAAGGATAGCAAACGTCATGAATATGAGTCCGTCATGGACGCTGCTCGTGACTTGAATATTAATGAGAAATCGATACGTAATGTGCTCGCCGGTAGGTGGACTCGTGCCGGTGGCTATTTAGTAGAAAAAATAGGAGCTTAGGTATTATGAAATATAAAATCGACGTTTCAAAAGCCAATACTGTAAATGAAGAAGATCTACAAAGAATACTTGATTACTATACTATAGTAACTGATCGCAATTTTGATGGCACATACTACGTAACCGAAATACCTGGAGTTAATCAAATCTCAGTACATACCAAGGAAGGGTATGGCGTGATTGGCGATGGTAATGATTATTATGATTCATTTTGTTTCGATATGTTTTTGGATGAACCGCACAGGATGCAGGCAGGAGAACTCTATGACGAATTTCACCAGGCATTCTTTCAGAATATGCACATGAATAGAAATGCCACAATGGATGGAAGAACTCTTCTTGAAGAATACGAAGAATATATTTAATGATCGCTTGTTATGATTTAGAAGGCGTTTTTGTAAGAACCTATTCTACTATTATAGGTGCAGCTCGCGACGTCTCTGGTGATTCAACTAATCTTGGTCGTGCTATAAAAAGGGGGCATATGTGTAAAGGGTTTTACTGGCTCAAGACAGACGACCCTCCAGATAAATATCGTCCGGAAAGATGGGTACGACCAGGCAAGAAGGTCAATGTTTATACACGTCCGATGGAGTTCTTTGCTTCCTTTTCATCAATCAAGGATGCAGCGGCTGCCCTTGAATTAGATAAACAAGCTGTACGGAAACATGCCCGTTCAGGAAAGTGGTGCAAAAAGGGGCATTTTAGGCACATTCAAAAAGATTACTTCATTGAGTTTGTACATCCAGAAGATGCACAAAGCACGATACATTCCATAGAGCACTATAGAAAAGAAAAGCCCCAGTTTCCCGAGGCTTAATTGTAGCTTTATAATCCAGAAG
>Ga0194001_1000020_pt1 | contig 15294 bp, 17 predicted proteins | sample FLT_78_MG_FD_140316 | JGI IMG/M metagenome (GOLD analysis project Ga0194001, IMG submission 140316) | Sediment microbial communities from the Broadkill River, Lewes, Delaware, United States - FLT_7-8_MG | ecosystem: Environmental > Aquatic > Freshwater > River > Sediment | place: USA: Delaware... | reverse complement strand
TGCAAGCTGGCTAATATGACGTGGTTCGGTAATGACGAGATGGTCACAAACCACAAGGTCGAGGATGGGGAGTGCTACGGTAGGTTTGATATTGTTGATAAATAACCGCAATGGTGATATAATTAAATAATCTTCTGCGGGGGTTGGGCTCCTCCTTCCCAGCCCCCGTCTTTTTAAAGGGATAATATGCTGCCGACATTCAAAGAGATGGTCCAGGCCACAAGGGAAGCACACCCCGAACTATTTACGACGAAGACCCAGGAGAAGCTGACCATCCTGGAGATCAAGCGGCAATATAAATTATACAACGGTGCGATGAAGTCAATGAAGCGGCAGAGGGTGAACTAATGGGTAAAGGTAGCAAACAAAGACCCACAGACCGCAAGAAGTACGCTGAAGGGTATGAGCGGGTGTTTAGAGGCTCAAGGAAGCTAGACCCTTTTTTCGAACTATACCATTTTGATGTTGATTTACATGTAAAAGCCGGGAGTGCTACAGAGACATGCTGTGGCGCTAAAGAGTGTGATTGCAAATCAGGCAAACACGCCTGCTGTTCGACATAGGGAGATAACATGAAAATCACAAAGCAACACTTCAACGGATTCGCCGCAGGGATAGCAGCCTCCATCATTATGTGGTGGGTGATGCTGGGATGAACGATATAGTCCAGTTGACCATAGAGTTGACCAGGCTCAGGATGGAACAGGTTCCGCACTTGGCGATAGAGAACTTCGCGCCAGAGTTGTATGGCAATCTATTGCGTGAGCAAGGTAGAGATGTCGGGCAAGAACAGCCGCAGGTGGTGGCTGATGTGTTTAATGCTCTAAGCGTATCGGCGCAGCATTGGCCGTCAAGTCAGAGTGATGGCATTGAAGGTGACACGCAGCAAGTGGTGGATAGCGATGAACGATAAGCAGCGCACATTCTGCAAGGAATACATGAAAGACCTCAACGGGACCCAGGCCGCAATTAGGGCCGGGTACAGTGAGAAGACCGCCAAGCAGATAGCAAATCAACTCTTGTCCAAACTTGACCTAAAGGAATACATAGCCGAACTCAAGAAGGAACGCGCTGAGGCTTGCGAGGTTGACGCTGAGTGGGTTTTGCGTGAGGCAGTAGACACATACCAAGCGGCGAGAGATAAGGACGACGTGAAGGGCGCTACCGGAGCCTTGAACTTGATAGGTAAGCACGTAGACGTTAAGGCGCTTGTTGACCGCAAAGAAGTTAGACACAGTGGCGAGGTTTCACTTTCAGAGGCAGAGCGACAAATCCGGGCGCGTCATATTCTTGAGAAGGTGGCAGAGCGTAAGGGGAAAGAGTGAAGGAAGCACTAGATGTCAACGAACTCTACCAGTACATGACTCCAGAGGAGCAGGTAGAGTTCGACAAATTGCTCACAGATGGTCTTCTGTGGGTTCCGCAGCCAGGCCCCCAGACAGACGCATATTATTCGGAAGCAGATATCCTTCTGTACGGAGGTGCTGCCGGCGGAGGCAAAACCGATTTAATCCTCGGGCTCTCTCTTACCAAGCACCAAGACTCAATCATATTTAGGCGTGAATCTGTCCAGCTTAAGGGTATCAAGAAGCGGATGGAGCGCATCATCGGTTCGCGGGATGGCTTTAACGGCCAAGACCTCGTGTGGAAACTCAAGACAAGTGATGGCATCAAGCGTCAGATCGACTTGGGCCACTGTCAACACGCTGGCGACGAGGACAAATATCAAGGTCAACCTCACGACCTGATAGCCTTCGATGAGTTGACCCACTTCGTGGAATCACAGTTTAGGTTTCTGATGGGCTGGAACCGTAACGCAGAAGATCCAAACCAAAGGTGTAGGGTTGTGGCATCAACCAACCCGCCAACAGGTGAGCAGGAAGACAACGCTGAATGGGTTAAAGAGTTTTGGGCACCGTGGCTAGACCCAGATCACAACAACCCAGCTGCCCCAGGAGAACTTAGGTGGTACGCATCTATTGACGGCCAGGACGTGCCGGTTGATAGTGGTGAACCTATCGAGCATGACGGTGAACTAATACAACCGCTGTCTAGAACCTTCATCCCTTCCAAGGTCCATGACAATGTGTTTCTAGCTAATTCTTCCTACGTCGCAACGTTACAGGCTATGCCTGAGCCGCTGCGGTCTAAGCTCCTTCACGGTGATTTCAGCGCGTCCAGGGGTGACAACCCTTGGCAAGTAATACCAACTGAATGGGTTAAGGCTGCACAGGCACGGTGGGAAGACAGAAGCCCAAAGGGAACCATGGATTCAATGGGCGTTGACGTGGCGAGGGGCGGCAAAGATGAAACCATAATAGCCGCCAGGCATGGGATGTGGTTTGACAGGCTGGACGCATACCCGGGCTCTGACACTCCCGACGGACCAAGCGTGGCTGCTCTTGTCATCAATAAGCGACGGGACGGTGCGCCTGTGCATGTGGATGTTATAGGTGTTGGGGCGTCGGCTTATGACTTCTTGAAAGACAACGCAACAGATATCATCCCGGTTAATGTAGCAGAGGGAACAGACGAGAAAGACCAAGCCGGTGTGCTTGAGTTTGGCAACGTGCGTTCGCTGTTGTGGTGGAGGGCAAGGGAGGCTCTTGACCCGGCCAACGACACTGGCATAGCACTACCCCCAGACGATGCACTTAGGGCAGAACTGACCGCGCCAAGGTGGAAGTTGGTTGGGCGCAAGGTTGCGATAGAGAAAAAGGAAGACCTTAAGAAGCGCCTAGGGCGGTCCACAGACAGGGCTGACGCTGTAATAACTGCGCTAATAGACACCGAAAAAGAAAATAGTGAACCAGTTAAGTTAGAGTTTGCACGAATGTGGACCTAAGTGGTATTATATTGCCATCACCTGTTTAAGAGGGTCCGATGGCGCGCAAATCAAAAACACAGATCAATGACGAAGTCCACAGTGAAGCCCTATCACGTTTTGAGCGGCTGAGTTCCGAGAAAGACCAAAGGGAGCTAGCCGTTGAAGACATGTTCTTCACGTTTGTGGAGGGCTACCAGTGGGAAGACGGCGTGGCACGCCGCTACATCGAAGCTGACCGCCCACGGTATGAGATTAACCGCTGTGAGCCTGTGGTGCGTCAAAATCTTGGTGAGTTCGCCAAGACTGACATTTCAATCAAGTACCGCCCCGCCTCCGGTGACTCCTCCAAAGACATAGCCAACACACTCAACGGCCTTACCCGTAACATCGACGCTACTAGCCATTCTAAGACGGCCTACCAGAACGCCTACAAGGAAGCGTTGGCCGGAGGGTATGGTGCTTGGCGCGTGAATACACGTGTATCTGATGACACGCTCTTTGGCGACCTGGACAGTCTGGACTCTGGAGCCTGGAATCAGGATATCTGCATTGAGCCTGTTTACGATGCTGCGTCCACCGTCTACTTCGACCCAGGCGCGAAGCTACAGGACAAATCGGATGCTCAGTGGGCATTCCTGGCGAAGTGGGTCAGTAAGGAAGGCTTCAAAGCCAAGTGGCCCAACGCATCCGCGTCCGATTTCCCTGAGAACAAATCACAATTCGGCAGATGTGAAAGCTGGTACTCTGGTGAGAAAATCAGGGTTGCTGAATATTGGGTCAGGACCAAAGAGACGCGCAAGATTGCCTTGCTGTCAGATGGCCGCGTGATTGACCTAGCCGAAAAGAAAGACGTTCTTGACGAGCTAGCACTACAGGGCGTTGAAGTAGTCAAGCAGCGCACCGTAAAGCGCGACAAGGTCCAGCAGTGGGTCATAAGCGGGGCTGAGGTGCTTGAAGGACCAACCGATTGGGCTGGCAAGTACATCCCCTTAGTCCCCATTTACGGCGACCGTACCGTCATTGAGGGCAAAGAGTACATCCACGGGATTATACGCTTTGCCAAGGACGCCCAGCGCATCAACAACTACGCAATATCAGCAATCGTTGAGAAGACCGCAACCAGTTCGCTTGACAAGATTGCGATGACTGGTGAGCAAATCAAGGGCCGGACCGATGATCTGAGCCGAGTCAACTCCGACAATAAGCCAATACTGGTGTACAACAAAGATGAGGGCTCGACGCCTCCGTATCGGATCGGCCCGTCCCCCATTGAAGGTGCGCTGGTAAACATCACTCAGCAGTCAACAAATGACGTTATACAGACTTTAGGCGCTGCCGCAGGGGTAACAGTACCGGAACAGTCTAGCTCTCTTGATACGCGCTCCGGTAAAGCCGTGATAGAGCAGAAGAGGACTGGCGAGTCAGGGACGTTCTCCTATCTTGATAGCTTCCTGACCGGGGTAGTCCACACTGGCAGGATACTTGCCGACCTAATCCCGAAGATTTACGACACCGAGCGGCAAGTAAGGATTATCAGCCCTGACGGGTCAGAAGACTTTGTGACCATCAACCAGACGGTTAAGGACAAGCAGACCGGTAAGAACGTGGTTATTAACGACCTGTCGCAAGGCAAATATGACATTGCCGTTGACGTTGGCCCTGCCTACGCAACGCAGCGCATGGAAGCCGCTGACAGGATGCTTGGACTTCTTGAGAAGGATCCGGCAATCACTGAAGCAGCCCGCGACATTATAATTCAGAACATCGATGTGCCTGGCTCTGACGAGCTTCACAAGCGCGTAAGGGCAATGCAGATTAAACAAGGCATCATCCAGCCCACAGATGAAGAAGTCAAAGAGATGGGCCTTGACCAACCTCAAGAGCCCACCCCTGCCGAACAACTTCAGATGATGGAAGCTGAAAGCCGTGTAAGGCTATTCGCAGCTGAAGCCGACAAAGCTGAAGCCGACGCCCTCAAGACCACAGGCGAAGCGGCCAAACTCCAAGCCGACGCCGCCCTTGTGATGGCGAAGGTAGAGAACACCCGTGCTGACACCCTCAAGAAGACCACAGAGGCGCAAGGTAACTTCCTTGAGAACACCGAGAACGCGGCTGAAATGGGTTTCGCCTACACCGAGCAGGACCACGACACACAAGTAGGCATGAATGACGCCGTAGAAAGCGCACAGCAAAGCATCAACCCCGGCCTAACAAGTGAACAGGCCGAAATCATAGGAGAGTCTTAAATGACCACCGAACAGCCCGCCGAAGAAGTCACAACGGAATCGGCACCCGTTGAAAGCCATGCTGAAGAAGTAGTGGAGTCAGCACCCACTGAACAGGCTGAAGCTAAAGAGGAGTCAGCCCCCTCCGAATCGTCAAAGGTGCAGGACAGGATCAACAAGATCACCCGCGACAAGTACGAAGCAATCAGGAGAGCAGACGAGCTAGAACGCAGGCTATCTGAAATCGAGGCGACAAAGCAGAAGGTTGAAGTCCCGCCGGTCCCAAAACTTGAGGACCCTGACATCAACTATGACGAAGCAAAGCTCGACGCCAAGATGGTTCAGAGGGCCGAGATTCTAGCGCAGAAGAAGGCAGAGGACCTTTACCAACAGAAAGTACGCGCCGAAGCACAAGCAGCCCAGCAGCGGGAACTTGCGAAAGTCCAAGCAAGTTATGACGCCAAGGTCGCAGAAGTGCTGAAAGAGCGGCCCGACTTTACTGACATGGTGCAGCCTTTGACCGGACTCAATCCTGACCTCCAGAATGCCATACTGAGGGACGAAAACGGCCCCAGATTGGCTCTCATGCTTGCTGAGAACTTGGACAAGGCTGACGCAATCAACCGCTTAGATGCAGTCAGCGCCGGACGTGAACTTGAAAGATTATCCGCACAGTTGGCGAAACAACCGAAGCCGTCAACTAATGCCCCGCCTCCTCCTACCACGATAGAAGGAACAGGGGCGCTGCCCGATGAAATGTCCAGGTACAAGAATCTGGACGGGGCGACATTTGAATAAGGAGCCAAATAATGGCTAACTCTATAACTTCCAACGTCTCTAGCAAAGTTGCCCAGATTTTCCTGGACAAGTTTGAATCCACTCGCGTTCTCACTAAGTCAATCAACACGCAAAAGCTCGAAGGCGAGTTCGACGGTGCCAAGTTTGGCGATACCGTATACATGAAGCGGCCTCACCAGTATAACGTCCTCTCGACTGCCGCTGGTGATATCTCATCGTCTAGCAAGTCGGACATCATCTCCGGCAAGGCCGCTGCTACCGTTCAGAATATGCTGACGGTTCCGATCACTTGGACATCCAAAGATGAAACTTTGAGCCTAAATCAGCTTGAAGATATTATTGCCCCTGCGGCTGAAGACCTCTGTATCCAGCTTGAGTCCACCCTTGGCGCGTACATGATTAAGAACGCTGGTGTGACCTACGGCACCCACGGCACCAAAGTAGACGCTTGGTCTGACGTTGCTGGCGCTGGTTCGATGTTGAAGGCCAACGGCGCTCCGATGGGCGGTGAGTCATACTACGCTATGAACCCATTCACCACTCAGAACCTAGCTGACGCTCAGAACGGTCTGGCTGGCAATGACCGCCTGATTGCCACCGCATGGGAAAACGCCCAAATAAGTACCAACTTTGGCGGTATCCGCGCACTCAGCACCAACGCGCTGTCCTCCTTCACCAACACCACCGCCGCTGACCTAGTTGGCGCTCTGTCAGCGACACCCACCGTTACCTACTTGGGTGCCAAAGACACCATGACCCAGACCTTGAGCGTGACTGGCTTCACCGCCTCTGCCACAATCAAAGCTGGATCGACCATCGAAGTCACAGGCAAGTACCGCGCCAACCCCCGCAATGGTCAGGCCATCTATGGCGCTGATGGGGCACAGGTCAAGTGGCGCGCTACCGTAACCGCAGACGTGACCCTGGACGGCTCCGGCGAAGGCGACATCGTTGTATCCGCAGCCGGTATCTACGAGTCTGGCGGCGCTTACAACAACATGACCTCCGCGCTGGCCTCTGGCGACGTTATTACCATCCTGGGCACCTCCGGTGTTACCTACCAACCCAGCCTCTACTACCACAAAGAGGCTTTTGGCATGACCACCATTCGCCAGGACAAGCTCAACTCCTGGGATACGATCATGACCACTAAGGACGGCCTGTCGATTCGCGTCACTAAGTACTCTGACGGTGACAAGAACACCCAGACCATCCGCTTCGACATGATGCCCGCATTCTCGACCTTCAACCCCCTGTGGGCTGGTCAGGCATACGGACTCTAAACTAACCGGTGGGGGGCTTCGGCCCCTCGCCTCTTTGGAGGCTTATAATGCTTCAGCAGTGGTACATTAAAGCAGACAATGAACGCGGCTTTGAAACCGTAATCATCCCGAAGGAAGAAGCGTTTGAATATCAGTCCAACGGGTATGTGAGGACAGAAGCCGAAGTCTTGGCGCAGTCCAACCCCGTAGGCTTCGCAGCCTTCACCAAAGACGAGCTTGAAGCCTACGCACTTGAGCATCACAACGTAGACCTGGACAAGCGCAAAACGAAAGCCAACATGATCGCAGAGATTGAGGCATTGGAAGATGGCGAAGGCTAGTGAGTTTGTAAGAGACATCCTTGAGGATGTGACCCAACTAGGCGCAGAGCAGCCGATTCAATCCGCTGACGCGCAAAAGACCATTCGCTACATGAATGACTTGGGTGAAGAGTGGGCGGCTGACGGGACGCTGGACAGTTACACCCTAATTGCTGGCCTGGGTGATGACGTATCCATCCCAGGCTATGCTAATGCCGCGTTCAAGGTCCACACCACTATACGGCTCCTGGAGGCGTTTGGGAAGCCTGTGAGTGCTGGGCTACTAGGAAGGGCCACAACGTCGCTCAGATCGCTACTTGCTAGCTCACAGCGCATAGACCCGGCCCAATTCCCCTCTACTCTTCCTGTTGGCTCTGGAAACGAGTGTAGAGCCACAGACAGCCGCTTCTATGATAGCGAAGCAGATGAAATAGCCCTTGAATACGAGGGCAGCGTATTGACTGAATCCAACACGGAGTAAAAAATGGGCGCTAACACTAAAATCAGCAGCTTTACCGAGATTCAAACGGTTGAAGATAGCGCATATTTCAACTTCGTGTACAACGATGTGAACTACAAGATGCGCGTCGACTCGTTTCTCAACTCGCGCAACCTCCTTGGCAAGATTGAGCAAGACGGGGCGGCTACAGGCACCCCGATTCTAGACATCACAGGAGCAACGTACAAGATACGCAATCTTGAATCAGGTAAAGGCATCCTGACGAGCGTGAGCGCAGAGAATGGCGCGACGATTGAGCACAACTTCACCCAGGACGCAACCGGCACGGCCATTGTAAGCGACATAGCCGACGCTAGCCCCACTTTCAGGAGCCTTGTTGAGGGTGAAGGCGTCTCCTTGACTGAATCAGGCGACTCAATCGAGATCGAGTTTACCGGCATCCCAACAGATGTGGTCATAGTCAACACACAGACTGACTTCCCCCCTGCCGTTTCAGGCGTGATAACGCTTGCCGACGATACGGCCTACCAAATCAGCGGCGACGTTGATATAGGGACTGACAGGATTGCCCCCGGTGACGATTCAGTTATCTACGGCACGGACTCAGCAGTATCAAGCCTGACCTACACAGGGTCTAACACCATGTTTGAAGGTTCGACTGAAGCGTTTAAGATCACCAAAATAACGCTTTCGTGCCCAAGCGCTCAGCTTTTTGACATAGATAGCGCGTCAGGCTTCGGGGTCTTCCAGCTTATCAATTCGACCGTGGCAGAATGCGCGATAGGTGGGGCATTCGCCAACCTTGCAGCCGTTCAGATGACTGACGTTGCATTCGACTCTGTGACAACTGAAGGGTTCACGTTCAACGGCTCGTTTGTTGTATTTGTTGGGACAAGGAACCTCTTCAATATCGACACAGGCACCTTCTTCAACCTTACAGGCTCAACCTTCACCTCTGGCTGGTCGCTTGAAACTTGTTTCTGCACACTCGCGGCGGGGACGACATTCCTCGATGGCAACGCGTCTTCAGGGAACATAGGCGCTGACGCACTAGGAACGCTGTTCAACACACGCTTCAGTGGTGCTGGTGCACCGCTTGGGTCGAACATAACTGTAGATGACGCAAGGTGGCAGTTCTTCGGCAATGATGCCATTCAGGACAGCCGGGCGGACGGTCTTCTGTCGCTCAACGCAAACGCCACTGCGACAACCATAACAATCTCAACCACACCAGTCCTGATTGCCGGGACGTGGACTGTTGAGAGGGCTGCACAATTCACAGGGACCACGGCAGGGCGGTTGACCTATAAGGGCGTGAAGAATGTTGTTGTGCCTGTTACAGCGTCACTCACAGCGCAGCCGGTATCTGGCACAAATAAGACGCTCACGTACCACCTGTATAAGAATGGTGCAGACATAGGCAACGCTGACCAGAGCAACAATATTGACGCAGGCGACCCAAAGAACACGTCGCTAGTGTGGCAACTTGAACTGGAACAGGATGATTACCTTGAACTGTATGTGTCAAACGACACGGATACCATAAACGTAGTAGTAAACAAAGCCATTTTCAGGGTGAATTAATGCCAGAGATACCGATTGACGGAGGCTTTTATCTTTCCGACTCGCTCCCTGTATCCGCACAGAGGCTAATAAACGCCTACGTCAACTTTCCGCAGACGCAGACAAACTCACAGGCTAACCTGTTTGGTACTCCTGGGTTGGTTGAGCTTGTCAGCGTGTCTGACATCGACACGTTGAGGGGGGCCCACGAACTAGCCGGGCTACCCTACTTTGTCATTGGAAACACGCTCTACAGACTAGATAGGACCGTTGGAGCTACCACTACTTGGGCAGCCATAGACCTTGGGACTATAGACGGCGAAGGCCCTGTTTCGATTGACGACAACGGGACGCAGCTTTGTGTGGTAGTGCCAGGGGTGGCGGCTTACGTCTACGACACCGGAACCACCATGCTCACAGAGATCACTGACGCCAACTTTGACGGGCCTGCAAGTTCAGTTATTTTCATAGATCAATACTTTAATTTTATCAAAACCGACGGCAAGAAGTTCTTTAATTCTCCACTTGGAGATGGTCGTGGTTCGCCATACGGCACAGCGTATGACCCGCTTGACTTCAACGTAGCCGACGCTGACCCTGATAACATAGTGGGCCAAGTCAACTACGGCTCAAAACTTTACATGCTGGGGAAGCAAACTACCCAAGGATTCACTAACATAGGGCGCACACCATCTCCTTTCGCTCCTGACAGGGGTTCGGTCATTGATATTGGCTTGTTTGCGCCGTTCAGCATCCAGAAGACTCAAAACACTTTCTACATGGTAGGCGGTGGTGTAAACGAATCACCCGCTATCTGGCAGTTCACCGGCAACGGATATAAGAAAGTCTCTACAACCGCCGTCGATACGCTATTGAATGGCCTGACAGACGATGAAGTTCAGAACATAACGTCATGGTCATACGCCAAGAAGGGCGCTTACTTTGTCGGGTGGAGCCTGCCTGATACGTGTATCGTCTATGACCAGGCCAGTAAGCGATGGCATGAGCGCCAATCGTGGTTTGACGACGGTGAGCAGACATATAGGGCCGCTGGGATGATAACCGCATACGGCGAAATACTCGTTGGCGACCTTAGAAACGGCACCATAGGCCAACTAGACGAAGACATCTATACTGAATATGGTGAGCTAATCCGTAGGACGTTCGTTGGGCGCTTCTTTGACAACCAAGGCGAGTCAGTCACGGTTAACCGCCTTGAAGCCATCATGGAGACAGGGGTGGGTAACTCTGACGTTGAAGATCCCCAACTAAGACTGTCTTGGACTGACGACGGTGGCCGCACCTTCACAGAAGAACGCTCACGGTCATTCGGTAAAGTGGGTGAATACACGTCCAGGGCTGTTTGGTGGCGTAATGGGAGTTTCCCACGCTCCAGGGCCTTGAGATTCCGCTATTCAGAGCCGTCAAAGTTCGTATTCGTAAAACTGGAGGCTGACTTTGCCTGATCCGTTGATAGCACCTAGCCGTATAAATTCCATTGTGCGCGAAGACGGGACGATGCATGAGCTTTTCCTGTCTTGGGTGGAAGATATAACGAGAACGGTCAACAATTCGGCTGTTTTGTCAGGCCCTGGAAGCCCTGAAACGGTAGTTGAAGCAAGCGTTGGCCGCTTCTACGTTGATACAGGGGCACCGCTGCTCTACTACAAGGCCACTGGAGACGGAGATACCGGTTGGGTCGCTCTTTAAAAATGCGGGTCTGTGATGACCTCCAAATAGTCCACGACATTATGGGCTCATTGTGGGCTGAGACGTGTGAGGATGGCGCAGATTGGACGCAATTCAAACCGCTGCCCATTGACCTATGGTGTGAGCTTTACGACCCAGAGAACGGCCTACAGACAGCCGTGGTCAGATTCAGGCAGTTTAACGGGACGACCCTGCAAATGTGCTTAGAGATGCAGGAAGATTACCGCAAGGACTACAGCAAGTTTGCAGCCGGAGCCATCCACGAATGGATACCGGCGAACATTAGCAAAGAGTATGAAAAGGTGATAGCCATGGTCCCTGACAGATTCCGTCATGTTTGTCTATTTTGTAGGCGCAGCGGTTGGGAGCAGGAAGGGACTTTAAAGAAAGCATGGAAAAAAGACGGAATTAGTTATAATATGAATATATACTCTAAAATGATCGACGAGATGGAGTAGGCCATGGGCGCAGCTGGAGCGGCAATAGGGATTGGCACCTCACTTTTTAGTGGGCTTGAATCCCAACGATCAGGTGAAAAACTAGCTGGGGAAACCGAAGAAAGCATAGAGTTTCTGTCCAAACAGGGGCGCTTGGGTGCTGAGGATATCTCAGAAGCGGCTAGGGCCGGTGTTGAAGCAAGTGAAGCCGCCCTTGGCGGTATCGCACCCATTCAACGCTTTGCTGACGTGGGCACTGAAGCATTCACAAGAGGGCGCGAAGGCATCCTGTCCGGTCGTGCAACCTCACCCGCAGCCAAAGCCATAGCAACAGGTGGAATGGAAGCGGCTAGAGGCGTAGGCGGCAACCTTAGCGGGGCTGTCTTGCGAGGCGTTGAGCGTCGTGCCCGCCTTGCCGGTGAATCCGTCCAACCTATCTTCGAACGTCAGCTGTTCCAACTTGGCACACGTGCCGGACTTCCCGCCGTTGGCGACATCACAGGGATCAAGCTACGCCAAGCTGAAACCGCAGGCGACATCCAAAGGCAATCTGGAGCGCAACAGGCCGGGGCGCTGATAGGTCAAGCGCCAGCGATCGGACAACTAGCCGGACGCGCACAAGAAGCCCGTCTCCTTGGTGAAGCCGGAATGCGCCAAGGGATCACAAGCGCAGCACAACAGGCAGCGCAATACGTAGGGAGTCGCTAATGGGTGCCGCTGGTAACGTCAGAGGACTTGCTAGGGATATATTCGACCCTGGAGCGACAGCGCTTGAAAAGGCTGGGCTGGGGTCAGCCGCCCGCTATGCACAGTCAATATCTGACCCGCTACAATTGTTTGGTGATCCAAGTTTGCCCCCTCCGACCACCGTTGAGGACTTCATAGCCCAACGGACGCCGCAAGCGCTTTCATTACTTAGGGGTGGCGCAGAGCAAGCAATTGACCTCACCGGCCAAGCCGCGATTGAAGCCGAAGAAGCACTACAGCCATTTGGAGGCACTACAGCCTTTGACGAGACTGCTGCGTTACTCGGTGGACAAGGTGTAGAGGCGCAACAAGCATCAATCCAAGGCATCCCTGTATCAGAAGCGCAGATGTTCCAAGAGCAGCAGGAACAGGAATCACTTAGACGGCAAGCAGCTGCAAGGGGTGAACTAGGCGGCGGCGCTACATTGGCAGGAGCCATTGACCTTGGCGGCCAACAGGTCCAGCGCCGTATTTCAGACAGACTTGGAGCACTGGCACCCATAGCCGACGTTGAAAGAGGCGTTGCCGGAACCGTGTCTTCGATGCGTGAAGCACAAGCGCAAAGGACAGCCCAAATCAGGGCGGCTCTAGGTCCTCAAGCCTCTAGCATTCGTCTAGGCGTAGCCCCAACACAGGTTGAGGCTCAAAGCGCAGCCGCAGAACTGAGCGCGCTCAGAAGGGCTGGACAAATAAGCACGGTCGGGCAAATAGGCACACAGGCTGCGCAATTGTACGGGGCGCTGTCGGCCAACCGCCAACCGGCACAACCACAAGGCATCACAACTCAAGCCTCGTTGACGGGTCAATCAACCTCACCCATCCAGCTACAGCCTGGACAGGCGATAGGATAAAGCATGGCTATATCACCAGTAACCGCACAAGCCCTGGCTAACCCGATGGTCCCTGACATTGCTGGGGCCTTCCAAAAGGGACGGCAGTTCCGTCAGCAGCAGGACGAGCTTGCCCGGCAACAGAAGGCGCGAGAACTCCAGAGCCGTGTGGTTCAGTCACAGTTTGACCCTCAGTCGCAACTCTTTGAGCTTGCCGGGGTGGACGCACAGGCCGCACTGACGACTATGAACGCGCTAGGGATACCAGTAACGGCCCCTGAACGCCTTAAGCAGTTCGCACAGCAGACCCAACTGGCTTTGGGGCTTGCTGAGTCGGGACGGCCCCAAGAGGCGCTACAAAGCGTCTTAGACTACAGGGCCAACCTCAAGTCGAAAGGGATCGACACGTCGAATATTGACCAGTTCCTTGGGCAAGTTGAACAAGCTCCTGACGGGGCGTTGGAAACGCTGCGAGGTTTTAATCAGCACTTTATGGCAATGGGGCTAATTCAGCCTGCACCGCTGACTGAACAGGAGAAATCCGACATCCAGCAGTCTAGGCAACTAGCTGTCGAAACTGAAAAACAGCGTCTTGCTCAAGAGCGTGAAATAGCAGTGGCTGAGCGGAAGGCTGAACTAGCTCAAGAAAAAGGCGCTTCTGAGTTTGCCGGTATCGCGGAAATGGAGTTTCTGATTAAGGATCTATCTCCAGAGGATAAGGCAAAGGCAAAGCGGGTCAAGCTAGGGCTAGACCCAAGGGCTTCGGAAAGCGCTGTATCCAAGGCCATGAAGGCTCAGGCGGTAGAGATGGCGAAATTAACGGCACAGTTAAAGTTGGCCCCCCAGGTTGCCGGTGCTGTCCAAGCCGCTAAAAACGAATCAAACATCCTAGCAGATGACAAAAAGGTCGAAAAGTCAAACCAGAAGGCTTGGGATGTGTATGATGGCTCAATGCGGAACCTTAGCAACTCGCTAGCCGGGACTGAGACTGGCCCGTTCGCTGGGTTGATTCCTGCTATCACGGCTAATCAACAGATTGCTGAAGGTGCGGTTGCGGTAATGGCCCCAGTGCTAAAGCAGATGTTCAGGGCTGCGGGTGAGGGTGTGTTCACAGACAAAGACCAAGCGATGTTAATGCAAATGGTCCCGACTCGTACCGACCTACCTGAAGCACGGGCCGCTAAAATTACGGCAATTGACGCAATCGTCAGGGCCAAGCTAGGGATGGCTGACATGGCTACAGGCGTACCCGTCGCCCCGGCAGCACCACAAGCCGCCCCTGAACCTGTTGCGCCAGCCAAGCAGCAAGTAATAGAGGTGGACTTCTAATGGCATACACAATCCGTACCAAAGACGGGATTGTCATAAACAACATCCCTGACGATGTTGCGCCTGACTCAGATGTGCTCAAGCAACGGGTTGCAGATCTGCGTGCATCCAGGCAGGCAGGACCTAAGGCGGCTGTTGATACCGCACCACAAGCCCCGGTGGAGCCTGAAGAAGAATCAAGTCTCCAAAGTTTTGTAGAACCAGCCCTTGCCATAGGTAGCAGCATAGTCGCTGAACCGGCCGCCGGTATTGCTGGATTATTCCAAATCCTCAACCCTTGGGCTGAAGAAGGCGCAGGGGCTAGGGCTGTTGAAGCGACACGCGAGGCTCTAACCTTCCAGCCGCGCACAGAGGTTGGCAAGCGGACTGTCGCAGAGGTTGGCGGCGTGTTGGCTCCTGTAGGCGAAGCCGCTGAAAGTGTCAGTAAGGGGCTTGGTGATACTGTTCTCGACCTCACAGGAAGCCCCGAGCTGGCTACTATGGCGTTCAGTGCACCCACGGCATTGGTCGAATTGCTTGGGCTCAAGGGTCTTCAAGCCATGAAACCAGGAACACGCCTTCTCGACAAAGCTGGACGCCCCACCAAGACGCTCCGCAGAGAACTTAACAAGCGCGGTCTGGACTTCGATAACCTTTCGCCTGAGATTCAAAAGGTTGTACCAGAGACGGTTGAACCTGGACGCCTTCCTGGAGCCAACAAAGCCGCAGAAGAGGCAGAGGGGCTCATTAAGAAGCAACTTGAAACAGGCTCCAAGGACGACGCACTGGCAGGACTCAAGATCGACG
>Ga0194001_1000017_pt1 | contig 15794 bp, 16 predicted proteins | sample FLT_78_MG_FD_140316 | JGI IMG/M metagenome (GOLD analysis project Ga0194001, IMG submission 140316) | Sediment microbial communities from the Broadkill River, Lewes, Delaware, United States - FLT_7-8_MG | ecosystem: Environmental > Aquatic > Freshwater > River > Sediment | place: USA: Delaware... | reverse complement strand
TGAAGGAATTAAAGAAGCTCGTCGTAATATGGGCATCTACAGCCCAGACCTTATTAGTAGCGCTATGAAAAAAGTTAGCTATAATTCAAAAGCACCTACAGAAACCCAGCTTGAGGAAGCACTAGAGAATGCAATCAATAGCGAAGACTTACTAAGGGAATATAGTAATTATTACGAAACTGTTACACATTTTTATAAAAAAGCATTAAGGTCATATGCAGACTTATTATCTTTTGATATTGAGTATGATTGTATTAATCTAAACTATAAAAAGATTGCTGAAGAGTTAAAGAGTCCAGCATACCAAAAAGATTTGCTTAAAGTTCAAGAAATGCTATCTACCTTTAATTATAAAAAAGAGTTCCCAAAGATAGTAAGACAACTATTAAGACAAGAGGCTTCTTTTGTTGTTTTAAGAAATGATAGAGTAAATGATAAAAAAACATTACAAGAATTGCCAACTGCATATTGTACAATCGATGGGAGATGGAGCGAAGGATTAGTTTATTCATTTGATACTATGTATTTTCAAAATGTTAGTACTTCCGACTTGTTTATGTACCCTAATAGTTTGGTAAAAAAATATTTAGAAATTGTAGAAGGAAACTCAAAAAAATATATACCATCATCAAATGTTTCCAAAAGAGATGGTTCATATATATATAGTGTACAATTAAAGCCAGAAGATGGTTATTGGGCATTCAAGCTTAGCGATGAGCAAATTGTTCAAATACCATTTTTTAGTTCAATGTTTCAAGACCTAGCATTAAAGCCTGTAATTAGAGGGCTACAAACAAACAAAGATATGATAGAAGCATCTCAGATACTTATTGGTTTAGTTGGGACACATGATGGGAAAGACACAGTAGAATCTTCTGATAATCTAAAATTAAGTGCAGACGTAGTGGGAAAGTTTTCGGAATTGATTAGAGGAGCATTAGGAGATGAAATTAAATTTGCAAGTGCCCCATTTGAAGAAATTATTACAGTTAAAGGCGAACAAAAGACAAACAACTTGATGAAAAATTATAGTACAAATACATATAAAGAAGCAGGAGCCATAGGGGAGATATTATATCCAAGTTCAAAATTAAGTGCAATACAATCACAATTTGGTATGGCTATGGATGAAAACTTTATGCAAAGTCTATATCCACAATTTGAAAATTTTATGAGTTATTATATTAACAAAGAAACCAAAAAATATAAGTTTAAAATAACATTTAGTGGAACTAATATGCCATCCAATAAAAAAGCAAGGCAAGAAGAGTGCAAAGCATTAGCTATGGAATATGGTATTGTTGATGAGCAAAAAATTGCTAGTAGTTATGGTATGAATGCTTTTCAATTAAGACAAAGACTTATGATATCAAATACTAATGGATTTCGTGATCTATTAATGCCAGTTGAAACAGCATATAATAAATCGAAAAATGATAATGGTGAAACTGGGAGACCACAGTCTACAATAGAAGACTTAACTGAGTCTGGAATAGTTACTAGAGAACAATCATCAAATGTTGATAAAGGGGGTAATGTCTAGTGAAAATAAATAATGCTAATGATCTTCATAAGATTAAAATGTTTAAATGTTCAAAAAAATTGGCAAGATTAATAGAGATGAATACTTGTGCTCAAGCATGTTTGAGTAAAGATGGCTATTATTATTTTGCTAAGTGTAATGATATCAAAAATTTTCTTTCAAATATAAATCCCCTTAGAAAAATATTTTTTATGAAAGAAATTGAAAGATATTAACTTTATTAAAAAATAATTGTAAAAGAAAGGGGATGGTAGTTTGGATGTCAAAAAAATTAAATTTCAAATTGATTTATCAGATGATTCTTTTCTAAAAGAATATGATAATGAGATATGGTCTGTTATTGATATTTATGTGATGAGAACTGGTAATAATGCACATAATATTCCACTTACTTTACGCGCAGTGGAAAGTTCTATAGCAACGCTAGAATATAAACCAATTTTAGCTAACTATATTTCATATATTGATGATTTTGGATCTCATGATCCTGGGGAAGTTCCAGTGGGAGTAGTCACAAAAGGGGCATCTCTTGAGGAAATAAATGGAGAGACATGGGTTAGATGCAAGGCAATAATCTATAAAAGATTTTTTCCAGAAATTATGAACGTATTAGCAAATAGAGAAGGAAAAACTGAAATATCAATGGAAATAGATGTTTTAGAGGAAATTGATATTGATGGAACAAACTGTATTGATTTATTGTCTGTTACTGGTATTACTCTTTTAGGAGGACATATAACTCCAGCCATAGAGGGGGCTAATGCGACTGTAATGCAATTTGCTGCCGATATGTGCAATCTCCCAAATAAGATATCAATACCAGAGGAAGTTATTCAAACTATTAAATTTTCTATTGGCGCAAATAAAAAAGATGTGCTAAAAAATAATGAAAATGATATTGAGAATCAAAATTTTGAAAAGGAGGAAAAGCTATCTATGGAGAAACAGGAATACATTAAGAAATATGCTGATGCATTTGTAAAAGAATATATGAACCCAGAAACTGGAAACGACAAAGATTATATGTCTGAGTTTATGAATGATTTTGCTAGCAGAGAAGAAGACACTAAGGATTTTGCCGATTTAGATGGAAAACTATTTAGTTATATGATTGAATATGCTACTGAGTTTATGAAGGAAGAAACAATGGCTCAAGAAAATCAATCTGAATATATGAAAAATTATATGAAAGATATGATTGATGACGAAGAAGATAATGTTTATATGTCAGATATTGTTTTTGAGTTATTTGGTTGCAGAAAAGAAGAAATGGCAAAACCAGGAGAAGAAGGAGAGACACATACAACAGTTGTAAACACAAAAGAGGAAACTAAGGTAACACATATTAGTCCCGATGGAGATGTTCAAACCCATGAGACTACAGAGGAAAGAACTACTATTTATAAAGATACTTACTCTCAAGAAGATGTTGATGAAATTACAAAATCTCATGATAAAAAATATTCAGAGCTAGAGGATAAATTTGCTATTATACAAAATGAGCTTGATGAAAAAATTCAAGAATTAAATGCTTTAGTTGAATATAAAAAAGAGCAAGAAAGTATTCAGTTTAGTTCAATTGTTGAAGAAGTTATTGAAGACATATCTGCAAGAGTACCAGAGAACAAGAGGGAAGAAATTAGTGAAAATATATCACAATTGTCTCAGAAATATTCAATAGATAATTGTGAAGAATTTAAGCATTTTGCAAAATCAATGGGATATGACTTTATTCAAAGTAATTTGCCTACTGGTGATAAAGATGAAACACTTATTTTTGCTTTTGGAAACCAAAGCAAAGAAGAAGATACTAATATTTGGCAAAAATTGAGAAACAAATATAATATAAAAAAATAGGAGGAATTAAATATGGCAAACGGTATAGTTAGAAAATTAGCAGTAAGTGCTACTGAGGACAACGCTATTAATAGAGCAGCAGTTCATACTATAGTAGTACAGAATGGTATGGTAATGTCTTTAGGAGACAGAAACACTGATGGAACATGGGATGCTTCTACTCCAGCTACGGCAACATTAGGTGCTTTATGGATGGCAGCAGACTCAGGTGAAAATGTAATTACTGATGCAAATGGAGGAGTATACAATGTTGATGGAACTTCAGACCCTTCATTATTTTCAGTAGCAATTGGTCGTGCCTTTAGCATATTCAAACCACAAGTTGGAGATATTGTTTTATTAAGTACGGATGCTGTTGGTACTTATGCAAGCGAAGGATTTTTAGTTGCTGCTGATGGGGAAGATAAACTACAAGCAAGTGCGGCAGCAATTTCTGGATTAAGTTTAAAAGTTCTAGATGAAACTTCATTAATTGGTGTACCATCTAAAACTTTGGGTGGAACAAGTTCTGTTGGTTATAGATGCGAAGTTGTTGCTGTAGCATAGTATTTAACAAAATAGAAAAAATAATACAAAAAAATAGGAGGAATTAAATATGGCAAAAATGGTTTTTGGAGCACAGGAAAACGCTCAACACATAGACTTTTTTGATACTTTGAGAGACACTTTATCTCATTATCAACATGAAGTTGGATACAGAGGTAAAAGAACAAAAAAAGGTGAATTTGATGATTCTGTGTCTTTAAAAGAAAAAGAGGCATTATTGTATAAAGAATTCATAGGACAAGTTACAAAAATGGCTGGTATAAACTTTGATAGCAAAAATGTTAAAGTTAAAACATTAGCTTTAAACCCAAGTGTAAAATGGGCAACTTATGCGATAGTTAGTATTGGTATTGATATGATTTTACCAGATGCAATTATTGGTTCTGATTTAAGTGCATTTGTAGATGCTAGATTTGGAGCATTAGGGGATACATTTAACTTTGAAAAAGAAGCTAATGATTTATATCTAGTTTATAAAAATGGTAACGATCGTAGACATGTAGAAGTACAAAGAGATGAAAAGACTAATATTACTATTCATCCTGAATTATATACAATTACTGTTCAGTCTAACTTGTATAAGGTTTTAATGGGTACTGAATCTATCATTAGTTTTATTATGAAAGCTGCTTACTCTATCGAGGCTGAAGTTGCCAAACAAGTATATGATACAATGACTGCTTCATTTGAGGCATTATCAACAACTGCTGGAGACGGGCAATTAAGAGTTGTTGGATGGAGCGAAAGTGATTTCATTACATTGGCTCAAAAAGTCGAAGCATGGAATAATGCTGAAGTAGTTGTAGCTGGGACAAAACTTGCGTTACAAGATGTATTCCCTGATACAAGTTCAATCGTTAGAGTTCCAATTGATAGCCCTTATGTTACAGAGGGATATATTGAGAGATATAAAGGTGTTACTGTTATGCCTTTAAGACAAACTGCTGACAGAACATCTCAATGGGGATTAAACTTAAAAGATAATCAATTATATATATTCTCTCCATCAACTGATAAAATAGTTAAATTAGCATTTGCTGGGGATTCATTGACTATCGTTGATAATGTTTATGCAAACGCAGACTTATCACAAAAAGCAAGTATTCATAAAAGATGGGGTATGGCTATTGCTACAAACTCTATCGGTGCTTCAATTGAATTAAACTAGTGAATATAAAAATATATTAAAATAATAAATTAATAGGGCATCTTTATGGTGCCCTATTAAAATAAAAAAACAAAGAGAAAAAAGGAGAAAAAATAATTATGTCTAATACAAATAAAACAAATACAGAATCAAAAAAAACACAACCAACAAAAAAAGATTTAGAAATAGAAAACAAAGAATTAAAGCAAAAACTTCAAGAATTAGAAGAACTAGAAAAGTCTAGACAAAATACTGAAGTAAAAATAACTGAAGAAGACAAAAATGTATACAAAGACCAAGAAATTAAAAAAAATATTGTTATAAAACCAATTGATGAGAATACATATATCTATATTCAATCAAAAACTAATAAGATTAACCTAAAAGGTTCTAGGGGAGAGATTATTACATTAGAAGGAATCGGAGACCGTAGACCAGTTAGAATGGTTGAACTTAGGGAAATTATAAGATCTAATAAGAGATTTTATGAAAAGGGATATTTTATTGTAGAAGATGATGATGCAATTAGAGAATTAAATCTAGATAGAATTAAAAAAAAAGAATCCGTTGATGACATAGAAACGTTTTTGACCAAAGAAATCAAAGACTTTACAGCAAGCTATCAGAATATTGATTTTGCATCACGACAAAGTATTAGAAGTTTATTAATTGAAAAAATAATAGATGGACAAGATGTAGATTTAAATCAAGTAGTTATAGTAGATAAAGAATATAAGAAAGACAAGTTGTATGCTTTATCTATTGAAGAAGAAGCAGGTATCTTCTTACAGAAAAAAAACTAAGATAAGATAGGAGAGGGATTTTAATGACTTTGTTTTCGGAAGTTTATGATAAGTTCCTTGGTCAGGTAAATGACTATGAATTAGATGCGATATATCAGCGAAATCCTTCTGATTTAGAATTGCAATTAGAAAAATATTTAGTTATTGCAGTGCCATATTTTAGGTTATCAAGAACTGACTTATCCTATGAATTAATGCAGAGAGGATTGTTTGATGAAACTCTATCTAGTAACTATTCTACTGGAGATACAGTTATCTCTGGACTATCTGATACTTCTGGATTAATTGCAGGCATGGAATTAACAATTATGGATGATAATGGTAGTGAGACAGTTACTATATCTAGTGTTGATAGCACTTCTCAAATAACTGTTAGCGCACTTATACATAACTATTTAACAGCAGATAATTCTAAAATATATAGGGATGAACTTGTTACAAAAAATGAAGGTTTCTTTGTAAATGATTTAACAAATGAGGAACAAAATATCTTATCAAGATTTATAGAGTGGGCGTGGGCAAATCAGCAAGTTAATGATGTTACTGTATTTGCCCTACACTTACAGTCTTCTGACTTTAAGACATATGCAGAACAAAGTAATTTAAAAGGAAGAAGAAGTAATGCTAAAAGTATATTACAAGAAGCCGAAAGACAAATGCTTAATTATAGCTGGAATCCATTCGGAGATAGGAGTGGATTATAATTAAAAAAAGCAATGACTTACTAATAAATAAAGATGATATTAAAGAATATTTTTCTTCATTAATAAATAGGATATATAAGATATTGCCAATCTTTGAAGGAAGAGATGCAATGACTAAAAATATTACTATTGATAAAGATTCTGCTTACGAAGCATATTTAATCTATATCTCTAAACTGTCTAATAATATAATTGGATTTCACAATTCCACGAGGCACTTAAATGGTATTTATAATATTAAGCATTTACAAAATATTATATTTAATATTAAGGGTCTTGGTGATATTAGAGAGCATAAAGCTATAAAAAAAAATGTACTTGCCACTATTAAACTTTTAGATAAGATAATGGAGGTGTAAGTATGGCATTCAAATACTATCCCACTAATAGGAATATTACAACGCCAAAAGAAAAATATATAAATGATTTGCAAGCTACTATTGATAGGCAGTTTTCCAATGCTCCAAATTTTAATTCAATAGAATATGAGGCTATTTTTGGAAGTCAAATATATGACAGTGTAGATGTTAGGATAGATAGAGTTATTAATAGTCAAACAGGGCAAAAGGCTGGAGATGACTATCGAAAAATAATATTTAAAAATAACGATATTTCCCCTATTAATGGTAGAAGGTATCGTTTCGCTGATAATATTTGGATAACAATAAATACTAATAATTATGAAATGTATACTTATAGTTCTACACTATTAAGATGCAATAATACAATTAATTTCTTATTGCCAAATGGTTCAATACACTATGAGCCAATTGCGATTAACAATAATATAACATCAACAGGCTTTGAATTTAAAAAAAATATAAATGTTGCTAGTGGAGAAATATGGGGAATAATCCAATATAATGATTTCACTAAAAATATATCAATTAATGATAGATATATACTTGGGGTTGGTGGAAGCCAACAGGCATGGTCTGTTGAGTCTGTAAATGGGATAAACCTTCAAGAAACATTTGGGGAAACCCCCCAAACAATTGTTCTAAAACTAAAATTAGAAGTTTTGAATACATCTAAAGATGATACAGATAATAATGTTGCAGATAGTTTGGATAAAAATTATACTGTTATTATAGATAATCCTGATATTACGAACATTGTCGGGTATACACAAATTTTATCAGCGACAACTAAAATAAATGGGGAAAATATTGATATTGATATTCGTTGGTCTAGCGATGATGACTCAATAGTTTCTATAAATGAAGAAACAGGAGAAATTGAATTATTACAAGTAGGAACAGTCAATATTAATGCATATATATTAGGCAATGAGTCAATTTATGATTCGATATCTGTTAATGTTGTAACAGTGCCAGTATCCGTAGAGAATGCTATTATATCTCCAAATGTAAACTATATATTACAAGGTAATAGTCAATTATATAATGTTAACCTATATGATGAGGATAATAACATAATACCATCATCGTTTAATATTGTTGCTACTAATGTTCCAGATAACTACTACAGACTAGATATTATTGATGGTAATACTTTTATAGTATCAAACATTGAAAAATATTCAACTAATAGTTTAACTATTACATGCACTAGTGGGCTTAATAGCAGTGTCATAGAGATTGAACTGAGAGGAGTTTGGTAGTATGGGATTTTTCTCTGAATATAATGATATAATAAATAAAGTAATTGAATTATTATATAATGATCAAAGTTTAATGAGATATCTTATGTATGATTCAGACAATCCTCTTGAAAATAATACTGAGCAACCAGATATTGTTGGAAGCTCAGTTGTTTTTGATAGGTTATTGCCATTCCCTAAAAGTACTAATGGAGTTAATAAGAAAGGGTCATTCATTAATGTATATATGGGTAGTGCACAGCCACAAAGGACAAATAGTAAATATAGAGATGATACTATCCATATAGATATTATATGTCATTTAGATATATGGAAAATAATTAATGGTAATATTAGGCCATATTCTATGTTAAATCTTATTGATAAAAAATTTAATAATGAATTTATTGAAAATGTATCATCCTTGCAGTCTATATATTTATTAGCATCTTCATATAGACAATTTTCTGAAGATTTTTATGGATATACTATTACATATAGGGTTAGTAATAATTCTAACATAAGGTGCCAAAATGGATAGAATATTCTTATTTAGTGGAAGAGATTATGTTATTAATAAAAATTTAAAAATTAAACATCCTAAGATTAATGACATAGTTGATATTGGAGAAGATTTATATAATCTATATGTTGGTGTATTGACAATTTCTAAAGAATCTAAAGCTGATGAATTATTTTTTGAGAATAATATATGGTATGAGGATATTGATGAATGGGATCTAATTATGTCTATTAGGCAAAAAGAAATATCTAGCAAAAGATCACATGTAATGCCAAGTATTATAAATTCAAATAAAGTCCATATTGAATCTAGTATTTTCTTTGATGCCTTAAAGTTCTTTACTGGGCAAAAATTTCAATGTGTCCAACATACTAAAACTAATAAGTTAGTGTTTAGAAGTGAGACTGGAGCAATTATAGATTATGATTGTTATCTTATAATTAGAAATTTTATAAAAAAAATTAATGCTATTCCAGAAAAATCAGAAATAGAATATAGTGGTAATCAAAGAACAAAAATATTTTTGATGAAACAATCATATGACAAAAAACAAAGACAAAAAAAGAATAAGCAAATAAAAAAAACAGTTGACCTAACAAGTATAATCTCATCATTGCTATGGATGACTGGTAATAATAGCATAATTGATTTTCCAATATGGAGAATTTATGAAGGCTATAAAAGACTTATAGCATTTGATAAGTATAATAATATGATTAAAGCATTATATTCTGGGGCAATAGATCATAAAAAAACACCTATAAATATGAATAAATTAAATTGGTCTAGAATATTAGATATATAAAATAAAAATAATTGAAGGAGGAATAAAATGTCAACACCTCAAAAATTTTCGATTCAAAAAGTATTTAATTTGGCATTACAAAATCCAACTGATAATAGTCTTGTTGCTTATTTAACAGACTTAAAAACATCTGGATTGGAAAATACAGTAGAGCTTGTTTATCCTACTGGTGGAGATGGTAATACATATGTTGGTGCTGCGCATGCCCATAGCCGTAGAGCGACTATGAATGTTTCTAGTGCCACATATAATACAGAAGTTTTGGCAGTACAAATAGGTAATGATATTGTAATTGGTTCCAATACAAATACTACAAAAGTTGAAGTATTAACAGTGTCTAGTGATTCTGCTACTACAACTTTTACTGCATTGGGAACAACAGACGCAGAAATAGGTACAATTTATGAGTTAAATACTTATGGAGATGTAGTTGCTGAATATTCTCAAGTTGCTTCTCCTGCTGCTACTGGGGAATTCAGTTATGATTCTGGGACTAAAGCAATAAGTTTCTTTGCTGGAGATTTAGCAGATAATACTAAAGTTAGAGTACTTTATACTTTTGATAGTGGTTCAACTGCTCAAACAATAACTGTTTCTGCAGATGGCGCTCCAAATACTGTTGATGTAACTGCGGATGCTATTGTTCAAAGACCTTGTGATGGTCAAGTATTCCAGGCACAGATTAAAGGTAGAGCACAAATTTCTGGTAACTTTATGCTAGACGTTGCTGCAGATGGAGATGTTGCTTCTCAAGATTTTACCTTAGAATTCATTAAAGCTTGTGGAAATAACACATTGTATGAACTAATTGTTTATGCTGAAGATGACGCATCTTAATTAAAGTCAATAATTAACAAAGCACAAAATAATTTTGTGCTTTTAACTATGAATATATGGTATGAACAATATTATATATTTATAGTTAAGGGTATAAAAAATAAGGAGGAATAATAATGAGAGTGCAATATATGTCAAAAATGTATACGGCTATTAAATATAAAATTAAAGGAAGTACTAATGACTATGTAGTTATTAAACAAGTTAATGGCGAAGAAAAAGTAAAGATAAACTACCTAGATTCTTTTGTATTTAATAGAGAAGAACTTAAAAAGTTAATAGCAGATTTATCTAAAAATGATACAGAAATAAAAGAATAATAGCAGGAAGGGGTATTTATTAATGCCCCTATTTTTTCATAGAGATACATTGAGAAAAAAGGAGGGTACTACTATGGCAAAAAACGCAGGTAAAATATTTGAAGATAATTTTAGAGATTCAATAAATACTAATAAAGTATATTATTATAGGCTAAGAGACTCTGCAGCAGGATTTTCTGCACATGGGGTAAATAATGCTGATTTTAAATCTAGATTTACTCCAAAAAACGACTTTGATTGTTTTTTAGTTTATGATTTTAATTCTTTTATGTTTGAGCTAAAATCAACAAAGCAGAGTAGCATATCTTTTAGTAGAAGCAAAGAGGACAAAAAGTCTATTAAATATTCTCAAATAGAAGGGCTTAGTAAAACAACACCAATAGTCTCTGCCCATGGAGGATTTATATTTAATTTTAGAGAAAATGATAAAAGAGATAATAATACCTATTATATGGCCATAGAAGATTTCTTAGATTTTTTTCATAATACTGATAAACAATCTATTAATGAAAAAGATATTATTGAATATAATGGAAAAAAAATATTCAGTATAAAAAAGAAGGTAAATTATAAATATGATATTGAGGATCTGTTGGAGAGAATAAAAATAAAGGTGTCGGTGGTTCAATAATGAAAACATACAATAAATTTGCAGATGATAATAAGTGGGAATTAGTAAACAAGGAAAGTAAAAGTATTTTAAACGACTTTATTGTTGAAATGAAAATGAAAAAAAGAGCAGAAAAGACAATCTATCAATATACTAATGATATTAAAATATTTCTATATATCATATATGATTTGCTGGATAATATATCGGTATTGGAAATATCAAAAAAACAATGGAAAATGATTATAATGTTATTTATTGATGAGAGAGGAATGAGTAGTTCTCGTGTTAATAGGCTAGTTTCAGCAATGAGAACAATGTTGGAAATGTGCACTGAAGATGAGGATGAATATGATTATAAAATTAATATGATGCAAAAAATAAAATCATTACCAAAAAATACTGTTAGGGAAATTATATTCTTACAGGATGAGTGGATTAATGCAATAGAAGAGGAACTTGTTGCAAAAAAAGAATGGCAGAAGTTAGCATTCTTATTTTTAGCATATGATTCTGGAGCAAGAAAACAAGAGATATATCAAATAACTAAAGAATCTGTTAGTGATGAAAATGTTAGTTTAACAAATAAAGTTATAGGGAAAAGAAAGAAAGTTTTTCAATTAATTATGTTTTCTAAATCGAAAAAATATATAAAAAAATTCTTAGAATATCGTAATTCATTGGGAGAAGATGATATTGAAAGTTTATGGATTAGAATTGATGCAAATGGTAAAAAAACTCCATTATCAGTAGAGGCATTTTATTATTGGGTAAAAGAATTTAATATTATTCTAAAAAACAAGCTAGGAATAGATGTTAATGCTTCCGTACATGATTTGAGACATTCATCTGTAGATAATATGTCTTATCAAAATCCAACTCATTATGCCCTAAAAGAAATTGGCAGACCTAATGGATTATTATTGGAAGAATTGCAACTACACCTAAATCATTCTAGTTCAGAGATAACAAAAAGTTATTTACAAAACAGAGATGAAGAAATAAAATTATCAATGTATGGACTTCTTGATAATAACGATAATGAGGAAAAAGGAGAATAAAATATGAAAAATATTAAAAGTATAAAAGATGTATTTCAATATGTAGAGGATCAAGGATTGGATAGTATCACAAGCAAGGTTTCTATAAAAGATAGGTTAGGTTATTTAGACAGGATAACATTTGAAAATTTAATGGTTAATAGTTGTTTGACTAAAAATGAAGATGACAATTTTTGTAGGTTTAGCACTAATGTATTTGATTACTATTTTACTATGATGGTACTTCATTTTTATACAAATATTATTGTTGAAGATGAAGAAGATAATATTTCTTTAAATATTGAAGACTATGATAACATTAAAAATTTAAAAATTGACACAATATTAATTAATGATGACATTGAAGAATTAAGATGCTATGTTTTAGATGCAATATATCAAGAGTTAGAACTAGTTAATGGACTATCTTATATGATTGCTAATAAAATAGATGTTTTATTAACAAAAATGCCAAACAAAGAAGATTTGCTGAAAATAAATGAATTAGCCAAAGACATTGATGGGCTAGATAATTTTCAAATGATTAAAGATATATCAGAGGGGCTTAATAAAAAAAATAAAAAATAAGATTGGGGCTGGGCATAATGTTATTTGCAAGCGAAGAAGAGATCATATTATTCTTAAATAAAACGGCAAATAAGGTTTTACCAGTTGTTCAAGGTAAAATATTAAATAAATTAAAAGATAATATTTTTAAATATACATATTCGTGGGACTATTTTCCAAACAAGGTGTATGCAGATGGTAGTGGTAATCCTACATTTGAATTTCAAAATTCATGGGAGTGGAAAGAAGTATCAAGTACAATGTATTCGATTGTATCAAATTTATTCCAAAATTGGATGTCAATGACTTTTAAAACTGCTAATAGAGAGAACCCTGGAGGTATTCATGCCTATGGCGGAAAAGAAGATATTAGAGAGAAATTAGCGTCATTATTAAATATTGACGGAAAATTTGGACATAAAGAAAGACAGCCATTTTGGGATATCACTATTGAAGAATTAGATAAAGATATATATAACTTGTTTGAAAAGGAGTTTAAAAAATATGGTGTTATAAGATTTTAACAACATATTAATTTACTTCTATATTTTTATGGAAGGAGGATCTTATTATGGCAAAATTTGGAATTAATTTAACTGCTAAGATTGACAAAAAAGAAATAGATAAAATTAAAAAAGAATTAGAATCTAAAAATTTTAATATAAATGTCAAAGCCGAAGAAGAGGCATCTCTAAAAAGACAAACACAGGCAGCAAGGTTAGAGAGCCAAAAATTATCTAATACTAAAAAGAGGCTAGATATAGAAAAAAAGATTCAATCAACAATTGATAAGTCAACAAAAGAAACTGAGAGATCTACAAAGCAGGCAGAAAAAGCAACAAGGTATAGACTACAGCTTGAAAAAGATATTCAAAAAACAATTGTTTCTCAAACACCTGCTGTTCGTAGAGAACCAGAATACCAGAGAATAGTTAGCGACTTACAAAAAATGCCTCAAGCATTGAATGCTGCAGGTACCAATATGACCGATGTTAAATCAAAAGTTAAACTATTAAATACTGAAATGAATATTCTAGGTAAAAATGTTAACAAAAGTGGACAAGGCTTTTTAGAGGCTGCTGGAAAAGTTGCTTCATGGGGATTAGCAACTGGTGCTATATATTTTCCTGTTAGACAATTCCAGAAAATGATTGTTGAAATTAAAGAACTAGATAAGGCTTTAATAGAGCTTGCAAAAGTTACAGATTTAACAGACATAGAGCTAAGAGCATTTACAGATACTGCGTTTGAACTTGGTGAGCAAATTGGTAAAACAGGCGTTATGGTTTTAGATGCAGCTGCAGAATTTTCTAGGGCTGGATACACAATTACAGAATCATTAGATTTAGCAGAGCAAGCTTTAATTATGACAAACATTGGTGATGGTATTAATAGTGTCTCTGAGGCTAGTGGTGTTTTAATATCTCAAATGAAAGCTTTTGACATACAAGCAAAAGATTCTGCAATAATATTAGATATCTTAAATGAAGTATCAAATACTTCAGCAGTTACGTTTGATGCATTGGCTAGAATGATTCAAAAATCTGCTGGTGTCTTAGAGCAAAGTGATAATACATTGGAACAATCAATTGCTTTATTGACAGGTGCATATGAGATATTGAGAGATGAATCTGTTGCCACTTCTTTAAATACAATATCATTAAGGCTTAGATCTATTGGAGAAGATGGAGAAGAAGTTGCTGGTATGTCTGCAAAAGTTGCCGAGTCATTTAAGAAATATGCAGATATTGATATTACTGATATTAATGGTGAATTAAGATCTACTTTTGATATTTTACAAGAATTAGCACAAAAACAAGATGAAATAAGCAAAAGTGATCCTCTAGCAATGAACTTACTAATTGAAGAAGCAGCAGGAAAAAGGCAAGCAAAGGCACTAACTTCATTATTGAAAAACTGGGAAAGTGTTGAAAAAGCAGTTAGTTCTGCTAGCAATTCAATAGGTTCTGCAGCGGAAGAAAATGAAAAATACATGCAATCAATTGAGGCTGCTACAAATAGAATGGAGTCTGCATTTAGCCAATTGTCAAGAAATACTGTAGATAGCCAATTAGCTAAATGGTTTATTAATTTATTAACATCTTTAATTAAAATTATAGATCAAATAGGACTCTTAAATATTATGTTAGTTGCATTTGTGGCATTAGCTCCTCAAATAATTGCTGGACTTAAATCAATGTATCTTGTTTTTGTAAATCTAACAAAAGCAATGTCTGTTGCAAATTTAAAATTAGCAGCACTAGGTTTGGCAATAGTTGGAATAATAAAAATCTTAGATCATTATATAGTTTCAAATAAAGAACTATATGAATCTCTACAAAAAAAAATAGGAGCACTTAATCAAGAAAAAAAAGGCATAAGTGCCCTGAGAGATGAATATGAAAGACTTATTTCACTAGGCAAACTAAGTGAAGAAAATAAATTACGTTTAGCAGAAATTGAAATAGAGCTAGCAAAGAAATACGGTGTTGCTACCGAAGCCATTGATTTACAAAATCAAAGTTTAGAAGAACAAAAAAAAGTTATTGAAGAAATTGATAAAGCAGAAGAATCGAGACAATTATCAGCAATAAGAGGTATGAGGGCAGATTTTGAAAGGGCTCAAAAAAGACTTCAACAACCAAAATTATTTGATTTAAATGCAAGAGAGAGAATAATTGCTCCTTTAGAAGATATGCCTAAAGCTCTTGAAGAATATATGACAGGTGGAAAAGATATTAAATTAGATGCTCGTCTTTTTGAGCAAATACAAAAATATCAAGAAGAAATAGATTCTTTAAGAATGACTACAGATGAATATATAGGTTTGGCATCTGAGCTGGGAATATACCTTGACAAAGATGCAGCATTAACAGCACGTTGGACTGA
>Ga0194001_1000015_pt1 | contig 17692 bp, 32 predicted proteins | sample FLT_78_MG_FD_140316 | JGI IMG/M metagenome (GOLD analysis project Ga0194001, IMG submission 140316) | Sediment microbial communities from the Broadkill River, Lewes, Delaware, United States - FLT_7-8_MG | ecosystem: Environmental > Aquatic > Freshwater > River > Sediment | place: USA: Delaware... | reverse complement strand
TTCAGTTCCGTTCTAAAATAAAAAGGTGCCCCTGTGATAAGCAGGGGCTGGAGGTAATACAGGTATGAATAAAAATAACAATCTAAAATTATGAAGGATTGCCTTTATAATACCACAGAAAGGGCGAAAATATGCAGTTAAAAAAAGCACTTCAAGTTATCCTGGACCAGAAAAACTTAATCGAACAGCAGGAAAAAAAGATAGATTGGTTGAATAAAACATTGTCTGATAATAACGAATATCACCAGAATTTAATTAAAGAAAAGAACGAATACATCAAAGAGTTGATTGAGCAATGAACTGTTATAAATGCCCCTATTATGACGATAGGGAAACCGCTTCAGAATGTTATTCCTGCATAGAAAGAAATAAATCCAAATAGCAAAAAAGCCCTCATTACTGGGGGCTTTTTCTTGCCTAAACATTAATTGTGGTCGGACCAGGCCGTTACTCTGGATACCAAAGGCGATTTACGATTTAATCTACCCGACATAAAAAGTATAACAAAAAAGCCCCACGCTTTCACCTGGGGCTTATAATTTCCTCCGTTAATTTGATACTTTCATTTTTTTGTTTATTTCTGGAATCTTAACAGCTTCATCGACAACGGCCCTATTAAAATTTATCCCGCCATCAATAAAAACCTTTTTAGCCTTAAATAAATCAGCTACTTCTTTGATACGCTTGCTCTTTGCACTATATGTAATATTTTCCATTCCCAAACCCTCCTAATTTGATACTATTTTAAATGCTTATCCAGACATTTATCACACTTAGTTCTGGTGCATTCCACAAAAAAACCTTTTCTTTTAACGATACAGGTATTTTTTTGAGATAATCTTTCCCGTTTATCCTTATAATATTGATCGCCCATACACCAGCATTCCATCTTAAACCCTCCTTATTTGATACTTTATTTAATCAACTTTTTACCACAATCCGGACAATATTTAAATTTAGTATCCTTGTTGTCTAGTTTATATGTATTTTCCCCTTCTTTATGCAGTAATCCGTCCTGTTCAGCATTACTTTTAATTGATTTGTAACCGTAAATATGATTGCAACATAATGGCATAACTAAACCCTCCGTTAATTTGATACTTAAAGAGCAGTTAAAAGCGTGCTCAGGCTGTTTATAGTCGTTCGACTTGTCTTTATTTATAACCGATTAAGGCTACATCTTTCTGACCTCCTAATTTTTTATAATAAGAAAAAACCTTTTTTATTAATTTCAGTATAACAAAAAATCGCTTGCAATGCAATACTTTGTATGTAATAATTAAATAGAAAGTGAGGTGAGAGTATGTTAAAACGAGTTCAAGTTATGCTAGATACCGAATTATTAGAAAGATTAGCTAATTTAACCAAGCCAGGGAAAAGCAGATCAAGAATTGTAAGAGATTTGTTAGAAGAATATTTAAAGAAACTGGAGGAGAAATAAATGGAAGAATCCTGTAGGAGTTGTATTTACTACGATATACATAAAAATGAAGGTGGACAATATGAACATACTTGTATGCTTTTAAATGTTCACCTAGATCCCTCAAGAGAAAGTGAACTATGCCGTTTTTCAATTCCGATATCAGCAGCTATAGAACACAATGAAACGCTTAGAGATAGGTTGATAGAGGTAAATCTGTGAATGTAGGTTATATATCACTGCATAGGAAAATAATGAACCACCCTGATTACTTTGCAGAACCGTTTACGAGGATTCAGGCTTGGATGGATTTGTTATTAATCGCTAATCATTCTGAAGGCAGGATATATAAAAGAGGCAATCTAATTATTATTAATCGTGGAGAGGTTGGTTATTCAAAAGAACGTTTAGCCGACAGGTGGCAATGGAACAGAAAGAAAGTTACAAAGTTTTTAGATAGGTTAGAGTTAGACGGTCAAATAGTGCAAGAAATGGGACAACAGAATACACAACAGAAAAACCGATTGTTAAGCAAAATTTTGATAGTAAACTATGACGAATATCAAAGAAACGGTACAACAGAATACACAACAGAAGGACAACAGAAGGTACAACAGAAGGACACTAACAATAATGATAATAAGAAAAATAATGCTAAGAATAAAATAAAAAAAGATACTATCGTATCTCCAAAGGTGTGTGATGTTGATTTTGAATATATTTTTAATGTTTGGAAAGAGCTTGTAGGGTTGTGTCCTAATATCAAGCCTATTACCAAGCTAACAGATTCAAGAAAAAAGAAATTGCTAAAAAGGTTTTCGGAAAATAGGGAGAATTTTCAGGAAATGTATAAGAAATCGTTACAGAATATAGTTGATAGTGATTACCTTCAAGGCTCTAAGGGCTGGATCATTACTTTTGACTGGCTTATACATTCCGAAACGAATTTTACAAAAGTTTACGAGGGGAACTATAACAATGGGGGAACTAGCAAAGCTAACGACAGAGAAGCAATGCTCGCAGAAGTCGAAAGGCTTAGTGAGCAGGAACGACTCATCAGGGAATACAGCAGGAGAAAGCTCCAAACAGGCACTGTTTGAACTACTAGTACAATTTTTTCAAATTATGGGGAAAAGCTACGAGGATGAAAAAAGATTAGTTCCTGCATATTTAAACAGCTTAATCAAGTTAGACTTTGAACTATTAGCAGAAGTTTTGCTTGAAATGTCTGATAACTGGAAAGATAGATTCCCATCAGTTCCGCAAATAAAAGACCAATACAAGCTGAAGAAATACCGGCACCAGCTACGGAATAGCAAGAAGCAGGAACAGCAAGCGACAACGGCAGGATCAAAATTTTGGTTAGCTTATAACGAATGTAAAGAACAGGGAATAAAAGATTTTAGAGTTATTGCAAAACATTTAGAAGCTTCCGTAACAAAAAATAAAGAATGGTATAGAAAGGATATAAACGGATGAGATTAGTTGAATTTGATGGTTATCGTAAAAAAATAAAAGGTAGAGAAATTGGTAGGGGAAAGTATGTGCGTGAAGATGGAACAGAAAGTATTGATTTTTACATAGAAAACATTGAAACAGGAAAAGTACAAACACTTACTCATAATGATTTTAGATATATTCCTGAAAAATTATCTGAAAAAAATGATCTATTAGAACTCTATAAAATGACGAAAAAATTAGTAGATATGTTCCAAAAAATTAATCATGAAGTCGGTTTATTAGGGGTTCAAGCTACACTTTTTCAAGCAATGTTTGATGAACTAATAAAAAAAGTAAACAAGCTTGAAGATAAAGAACAAAAAGCGCAGGAAGAATAAAGGAAAATAACGTCTACAATCAAAAAAATGGAGGGTAATAATGAATAGTAAAATGGATTGGTCAAAACATCAGTTAATAGAAGAATTAAACGATACGGCAAAAATTTGGAGATTAAAAAAGCCTGATACAAGCGTTCAGTCAGTAAATTTTATAAATATTGATGGAACTTTGCTGGTAACTGGCGATTATGGCAGGTGGTCATTCTGTCGAGAGTTTCACCCAGGTATCGAAGACGTGTCTCCTCATTATTGGCTGGAAAAAATCAGAATTGGATCAACTCAAGAAACCGGTGATTTTGATGCAAAATATCTACAAGAACAAATAAAAGATAAAATAGAAACATTAATTGAAAATTTTGACGGGGATTACCAAAACGAAAATTTTGCAGAAACTCTGCAATTTTATAAGGATTTGCAGGATTTTGACGATATTGAACCGGAATATATCTCATATGTAAATGGTGATAAACCAAGTTGTTTAGATTGGGAAGATATTCCAACTGGGAAGAAAATGAATACTTCGTTAGAGGTAATTTTTGATGCTTTCAACGAAATAAACAGAAGGGTTAAAGCAAGGGAGGGTAACAATGAAAATAGTTAAGTTTAAAGAAGTTATGGTTAAACTCAGCAATAAATTGGCTAGCACTGTGGACCTGGAGACAGTTAAAAAGGTTGCGGAGGTACTAAAGTGAAAAAAAACTGCGGTAACTGCGTAAACGGAAGACAAGCTGTGTACAACGTTAAAATTATGCTCAAAGGGAAAGAGCTTAGACCTGGGCAGGTTTTATGTACAAAACAAAACAAGATTCAACAGGCTGGGGAAAATTGCCTGATATGGAAGGGATAGAACAATGGATAAGCCTTATTTAAACGAAACACCGATTAGTATAGAACTGACAGAACTATCAGATACAATTACAGACCTCATTTGCGATGTCTCAGGGGAATATGACTGTGAAGAGATAACCAAAGACGGCAGGATAAGCTTAGAGCCGTTACAGGCGATTTAAAGGGGATGGCTATGAAAGTAAACGAACTTATAGATCAATTAAAAAAACTACCTCAGGACCAGGACATTAGCCTGTATTTTGAAAAAGACAGGGGTATTTTTAAAAAGGGGTACTGGCATTTATCAAAAATTCAAGCGGTAGGAAGGCTTACAGGGCAGCACACAGGTTTAATTATAAAAGGGTATTAAGGGAGGAATTATGGGGAGAATCATTAGTTTTTTTATTCCGGGGAATCCAAAAGCTTTACAACGACACAGACAGGGAAAATTTTGCAACTACGATCCAAGCGCACCTGATAAGGCAGACTTTTTATCAGTTGCTTATAAACATAGGCCAGACAAACCATTTTCTGGACCCTTAAAAGTTAATTCAGTATTCACGTTTCAAAGACCAAAAAATCACTTTGGAACCGGCAAAAATGCAAATGTTTTGAAAGCTTCGGCACCTTACTGGAAAACAAGCAAGGGAGATTTAGACAACCTTTTAAAATTTATAGGGGATGCACTGGAAAGTGTTTTCTGGACCAATGACAGCATTATTTGTTCTGGTGAATCAAAGAAAATTTACGGGGAAGTTCCAGGTACACAGATTGATATTATGGAGCTGGAGGGATGAAACTTAAAATGCTAGACCTGTTTTCTGGTATCGGTGGTTTTAGCCTAGCTGCTCACTGGACAGGAAAAATTGAAACAGTGGCTTTTTGTGAAATTGATGATTACGCAAGTAAGGTGTTGAATAAAAATTTTCCCGGGGTTCCAGTTAACCGGGATATAAGGGAGTTAAAAAACTATGGACAATACGGATCAATTAACATTATTTGCGGAGGATTCCCCTGCCAGCCGTTTAGTGTTGCCGGGAAGCAAAGAGGCAAGGACGATGACCGCGACCTCTGGCCGGAAATGTTCAGAATTATTAAAGAGTTCAAGCCCGCTTGGGTTGTTGGTGAAAATGTTGCTGGGTTCGTCAATATGGAACTCGACAGAACGCTTTCTGACCTGGAAACCGAGGGTTACGAAACACAATCGTTTATTATTCCAGCTTGCGGTGTCGATGCCAAGCACGAACGGAAAAGGGTCTGGATTGTTTCCTACTCCGGACACAATGCCAGAAGCTCCAAACAAGAACAGCAATGTCAGGAACAGGCCAAAAAGTTTAGGGGAATGTGCACGGAGCGGTTGGAGTCCAGGGGAGTTTTGGAGAACACCAGATGCAAATTGCGGGAGGGGAGCGAGTTCACCGGAACGGATGGATCGGAAAATAAAAGAGGGATTACCGATCAGCTTGAACGATCAAGTAAGATTCTGGCCAACAATGAACGCCAGGGATTGGAAGGGCAAAACTGGACCGAACAGGAATCACGAGACTTTACCAGATGCAGTCTTAAAAAAAGAGAATTTGCAGAATGGCCAACTGAACCCGGAATTTTGCGAGTGGCTAATGGGGTACCCTCCAGGATACACCGACTTAAATGTTTAGGAAATTCCATAGTTCCGCAAGTGGTTTATCCAATATTTGAAGCGATTGCGAATACAGCGATATGAAACGCCAGACAAGAATAGACAGATTAAACCGCAGATATCAAAAAAATCCAGACTTCAGAGATTATGTCGATTTGATAGTGGAGGAGGAGAAAAGAACTCCGGATATTTTGGACCAGGTTCAAGATGTTCTTTATTTCGCAAAGGTAATTATTCGGATTGAGGAAAGAAAAAGGAGGAGAAAAAAATGTTTTTGAATATTTATGTTAATAACAAATTAATAGATAACATGGGAACTTTAGACGATCAGACAGAGAAAGCTTGCTTAATAAAGGGAACTTGGTTTCCAAAGTCACAGATTAAATTTAGTGGGGACGAACTCCATATTCCAGGCTGGCTCTGGGATAAAAAGAAGACTGATATGGGGATACAGAAAATGTATGATAGAGCTGTTCAAGAAATTAATAAAGGGATGATAAATTGAAAGATAAATTAACCAAGGCAGGGGCAACCCTGCTTTTTTACAGCTTGAAATGTACTTCAAAATGCTGTACGATTAAATTATGATTAAAGAATATAGATTTAATGCGAGACTAGGAAAGGGGGATTCAGGAAAAAAGCTACACGATACAATTCTGGAGCTATGTGAATTTTATGGTGTCGGTAAAACTGCACTGTTCAAAATTATGATAGCAAAAGAAAAAAAATGGATTAGCTAGACGGTGGGGGAGTGGTTTATAAGGGTATTCCACTTTCCCGCCTAATCAAAAATTGGAAGGATTAGAATGAAAACAGCAGCAACAATTTTAGCAGTAATTGCAATATTCGTAGCCCTTATAATTGGGGTTCCTTATTGTAACTTAAAATACACAGAATTTTTTTCACCTAAATTTCAGAACGTTGAAAGAAAAGTATTTGAGGAAACAAAAAGTTATAACCAGGGTAAAACTCAGGAATTGGCAAAATACTTTGACGAATACACCAGAGGAAAAGCGGAAGATAAAGAAGCAATAGCTTCAGTTATAAGAATTAAATTTGCTGATTATAAAGCTGATCGGTTGGAATATGGGTTACAACAATTTTTAATACAGATTAGGGGTTATTAATGATTACTATCAACAAAAAGACTATACTTTCTTTATTACTAGCGATGTTATTTTTTTTCAGTTCTTGTGGACCCAGGCTAGTACAAAAATCAGCAGAGCAAAGGCAGAAAGAGCAAACAGCAAGATCCTTACTTGAAGCTGATCGTCAAATAGGTATGCCAGCAATTAAAAACTTTCAAGAAAGAAAGCTTGCTAGAATGATTTTTGAGCTTAGAGATCAAGCAAAATTGGTTACTTATGCTTATATTGTTGCAAAAAATACAGGCAAGCTTGTTTTTCTTGGAAAGTGTATTGGGTTTGGGCTTCCTTATTCCGTTCAATATACTAACCCAGAGCAACTTAAAACTGGTGGCTATTGGGGGGCAACTTTACCTCAAGCGGACCCTAACGGTCTATATATGCCCTCTGGATTATCCGCTACTTGGTTAATGATGATTGATCCAGCAACCAAGAAACCGCGCCCTGTTTATGTTGAGCCTGAAATATTAGTTTCACCATTTAAATTGCACTAAAAATTATGAATAGGGGAGCGAACAAATAAAGCCCTCCCCTACCAGAAAAATAGAAAAAGTTGTGCTTAAAAAGAAAAAATTATTAAGGAAAAACGAAATAGGGGAGGATAAATATATGTTAAATTCACTTGATTGGGGGCTGTTTTCTGGAAGTATCTTCGCTGCCTGGGTTCTTTTTGTACCGATTTCTTATGTTTTGCATAAGAAAAAGATGTTCCTTAGCGCAAAAATTGAGGAATTGAGTCTGGAAAAACCAGATTCAAGATATGCTTTGTTGTATAACTCAAGCGAAGGCCAAAAGATGGTTATCTATGACAACGAGGGGAAAATTCCGCTAGGCACTGAAGCAAAGGCTTTGTGGGCTTCTGTAGCTATCCAAATAGGTAGGGAAGATAGGGTCAAAGATGTTGATATTATTAAAAAGATCCCACTTGCCCACGCAAAAGGGATCACACTTGATCCAGATTTTAATTATCAAGAAGTTATCAGAAAGAATAGAAAGGCTAACGAGCTTTCCAGCAAATCAGAATTAGAGCTGAGGTTAGCCGGATGAATAGAATATGCATAAAACTTGATTGTGGCCACGATTGCAGGGTTGATTACAAGGAAGGTTTACTGATTTATGATTGTCCAAACTGCGGGAGGTATACAGTATGATTAATGCATTATTCTTTAAATCAAAGAAACCTATTCTAAAATTTCCTGATAAAAAAGAGATTGTTCCTGAAGAAAGCAATACAAGGGGAATGAATAAAGCAAACTTTTTCCAATGCAGGGAAGCCAAGAAAAATGCTAAAGCTAAAATGAAAACGCTTACTCCGACACCGCTACACCTGAGCAAGAAAGAGCTTGAAGCCTGGTTCTCAGATTTTTATTCAAAATAAGAGGGGGAGAAACTATGAGGGAATGCACATTATGCGGGGAAAAAACAAATAATTTGACTTTTTGCAATTCTTGTTGGGCGGCTGTTGATAATCAAGACGAAAAGGAGAAAGCCAGTGTCCTTTGATCCTATCGACGACCCTTTTTTATTAGAAGAGAAGTATTTAAACGGACCCATTACCCAGTTCGATTTTTTGAAGGAAATCAAGCCAGCAATAAAACCAAAGCCCAAAGGCAGGGTCAGGATAGAAAGTACGGATATGTCAGGGATACTCAAAAGAGAAAAAGCAGAAGGCCGGAGAAAAGCAACAAAAGAGTATCTATTAGAATTATTTAAAAGCGATTTATTGACGGTTGAGATAGTAAAAATATTGAAAATGTCTTGGCACTCATTCAGCAGGATAATTAAAAAACACGGCATTGAGGAAGAATACAGGGAACGGAAAAGAAAAATCAAAAGCGCGATGCAAACAGAAAGAAAAAGGTTAGAAAGAGAAGGGCTTAACGCAGTATAGAACTTTCGCAGATATCCTTTAATTGAGCATTAACAGGGGGGGCTTTTGGCTCCCCCTCTTTGATCTGGTTGATAATATTAGGATTATCCCAGATTAAGCCTAAACTGGCCAAGAAAAGAAACGCTAAAAAAGCAACAATGCTTCTTAGTGCTAACTCTTTAGTAACATACCTCTTATCCATCTTCTGCTCAACTTTTTCCGCGATATACGAACCGAGCAAAATCTCATTTCTGGTTAAGGTATTTTCTCTATCTTCCATTACTACATGTTAGCACGAAAAGCAATTAAAATATAATTTTTATTTTTCATTTTTGGGAGTTTCTTCAACTTCTTCAGCGTCCAAATATTCAGGTAAAGACTTTAAATAAAGCCCGCATTGTCTCTGAAATTCCTTAGCGGCTGCTTCAAGCTCTGGGGTTAAATCTTCTTTCTTTAACTTGTAGTTACTTTCTGATATTTTCTTGTCACCATCAAAAGATTGTACTTGGATCTGTACGTTTCCTTTATTATAGCAAGTGTATGGTATTTCGTGGATCGCGTCCAAAATTGGCGCTGAAGTTATTGTTTTTTTTAGTTTCATTCTATTTTTTCTCCAATTCCTCAATTTTATTTGATAATTCCTGTATTGATTTAATCATAACAGGTATTAACTCTTTATACTCAATCATCAAATATTTATCTGACCTTTTTTTCACATATTCAGGGAATATTTTTTGAACTTCCTGTGCAATCATCCCAGCCCCGTGAACTTCAGAATCAATGAAATCAAATTCTACAGTTTCCAATTTGTTTAATTCGGTTAAACCTTTTTCCAGGGGCTTAATATTTGTTTTTAACCTCATATCTGAGGGATTAGTAGTATCAATAGTGTTTCCACCTATATACATAAGGGTAGTAGTCCCGGCGGCAGCTCTTGAAGCATCGTCTATATGGTTTGCATCTTGATCAGTTCCAACGGTAAACCCAGAAACAAAATTTCCTATGGTGTTTGCTGTAAATTTTGCTTGCCTATAAGGTGAACCCAAATAACTACTAGACCCACTTAACTCAAGAACAGCAGCATTCACGTTGTTAACAGCAACTTGAAACTCTATCTTCCCATCAATGCTATTAAATGTATTATCTGTGGATAAAACGTCAATACCTGCATATTGTTTCTTATTTCCACTTGCATCTCTACCATAAAAATCAAAAAGCGCGATATAAGCACTAGCCCCGTGGGTGTCTGTACGTTCAAAATCAAGAGAAACCCCTGTTCCTGAATCAGTGAAGAATATATTGTCATTAACAGTTAAAGTTCCTGTAGTTGACAAAGAGGTTCCTGTAATAGCCCCAGCTCCTAGTGTGCCGGTAGTTAATAGATTTTCATCACCGAAACTTATATCTCCACCGCTTGCAGTGATTGTTAAATCCCCAACTGAATCACAATCCAAAGTAAAATAATTTGAATCGTCATAGGAGCCCTTAAAATTTGTTCCAGTTCCCCAGCTTTCTATTATTGAGTCGGGATCGTCTACCCCTACTCCAAAGTTTCCATTGCTTAGAAATCTAGCTCTTTCAGTTACAGAGCTTCCACTATTTGTGCTATTAGTATGAAAAGTTAGATCAGAACCATTTTCACCACGAATTAAGGCCCTTCTAATACTTTCATTACCAAAATCCAAAAAAGCGCCGGCTGTACCGTTTGATACTACCTGTAAAACCGCAGTTAAAGCTGGTGACTCGTTTCTCACTGTGGCAATTTTAAAATTTGCGCCGTAACTATAAGTATCCGGGGAATCTGTTCCAAATCCTACGTTGCCGGTAGTGCTTAAAGTATCAATATAACCATCTTTGAAATATTTCGTGCTAGAACCAAAATCAATGGTAGAATCCACGCTTACACCGGAAGCATTAACCGGCAATAAAGCAGACCCGTAATTGATATGTTTAAAATTCTGCATAACCGGAGCCGCCAAACCTGGGTCTCCATCAGTAATATTATTAAATGTCATTTTTTAAACCCTTTCTGCCCTAATTATCATTTGCCATGTGTTCCGGTCTTTTATAATTTGCGTAACAATCCATTCAGTACCGCTTGATATAATTATTCCCCCTACTTCACGACCCCAGACAGAACCGTCCCCCCAGGTCCAAGAACCCCAACGGAAACCGCCTGCGCTTGGTAGTGGGCTGATTCTGCCCCGAACTTCTAAAGTAATTTTATCCAATAAAGTGACCAGACCGCCTAAAAATTTAGTGCTGAACTCTACAACGGGAATATTATTTTCCCATTTGGTTAAAAGAGCATTTAAAACGCCCTGCTTGTCTGCGCTTGCAACCTCTGACAGGTCCACCAGTTCCGGCTCTGAGAGGTATTTTAAAAGTAAGGTAGAATCGGCAGACTTTGCAAAAGTAGCCCCGCCCTCTTCTTTCCAGTAAACCCTTATTTTTCCGATACCTTCGTCATCGTAGGATAGTATTGAAATAATATCCTGAGCTTCATCTGAGCCCTGCCCCTTGAAGTTCCAGACCAAGGAACCGGCAGACCTGGGAACGAGTTTGAAAACTGAACCTTCTAAAACGATCGTAGAATTGCTTTTGAAAGCTATATCTTGAATAACGTCCCAGTATGTCCCGTCCAGGGTTGCGGTATCGGTTATATCGTAGTTATTTGATAAACTGGGCACCACGTACGGCATAAAATCAGTTATTTTCGATTGATTAGAGATTGCAGTAATCACGGCGGCCGCTGTTTGAGTTCCTGTTAAGGCTAGGTCCTGAATAGGGTATTTTGTGAAAATTGATTGATAGGAAAGGCAATCCAGTGTTGCTGTTCCATTTTCAGATATTATCACCTGATCAATAACACCCTCAAAATCAGTAGTTGAACCAACTTCTGAACCGTCAGAATCAAGATAAGCTGTATCAATTTTTAGCTTTGTGTATCGGCGGTTTAAATAGGTGGTACTTGGAAACCAGATAGAAGTATCTGAGGTTTCTATATTAAAAATACCGTCCTGATTATCAGCAATTAACGTAGTTCCGGAAACTTCAAAAGATCCTACAACGTTCGGGTCTTGGTCAATCTGGACAGAGCTTGTTCCCCAGTCAATAATTCTATCTTTAGCCTGCCAATTATCTATTTGAACCCAGTCACCTTCATAAGCCCCAGAAATTAGCCTGCGTTTGATATAAACCTTAATAATCGGCCTATGCTTATATAATTTAATTAAATCCTGTACGGTAGCCATTAAACCCCCAAAAGCTCCAATTCAATTTCTGTCCCGGCACCGATAAGCCAACCTTGCTTTAATCTTGGTGAAAATTCATTTACATAATTAACCAAAAAAATGTCTTCTGGCCTAAGCGGTTCCTGTGTGAAGGTTTGGACCCCGCCATTCAGATATACATAAAACTCTGAAAACCGATCCTTTAAAGCCCTAAAGATAGCAACATCTGCAACGGAGGCGTCAGTAAAAGATAAAAACATGTTAATTTTACGGCTAAACTGTACATAGGTATTGATCCTTTCGTGAATTATACTATCTTCCATATAAGGATTTTCAACGTTTGAAGGATTCTCGGAAACCTCCCCTATTAGGCTGAAAGCCCTTAATTGTCCTACTGATTTTTCCGCATCTACGGTTTGTGTAGTGTTCATAGTTAATCTTAAATCAGTTACCCCGGAAACCTCCGTAAAACTATAAAAGTTGTATTCAGATGCATTGACCGTCTCTGAAATTGCAGAGCTGAAATTAGTCCAAGATCCTTGATCATCATCAGAATAATCAATTGTGAAATTCTTTGCATTTGAATTCAAATGTATAGAGGACATTGTCACCGGTGCAGCATAATCAACTATAAAAACCTCTGGAGTTACATCATCTGAACCGCTGCTTACCACTTTAGTATCATAATTATTATCATAGAGATATGAAGCAAGCGCAGTATTGGCACTAGTAAAAGAATAACTCGCGTTATGGTCAATCGTATTCAATCCGTAAAATTTGCAGTTATCGCCCATAATTTACCCCTTTGTATTTAGCTGGCCTGTTCTAAGCAGTTTCTTTTCTGTTTTAATTACGGCCCTCGTGAAAGAATCGCCGTTTAAATTGATCATCTTAGGCGCAACAATCGCCTGTTCTATCCGGTTTAGTTTATCAATGACCGGTTTCATATTTATATTTGACCCGCTGGACCCCTGATTATTCACTATTTGATTAGAACCAGAAAGATGACCGGTTGCAAGGCTGAAAAGTCTTTTTTGCTGTTGTCTATTCAGGATCATTTCGCCAGAATTTACACGAACTGGTACTTTATCACCTTGAAAATTGGAACCTCCGACAATTCCCCCACTATCAAAGCCAAGCAAATTACCAAGCCATTCTCCAGCCTTAGCAACTGCCTTTCCGACAACTGGAATTTCCTCCACAAAAGTTCCCACTACATCAGCGGTCCCTTTTCCGATCTCTCCACCCCAACCAGTTTTTTTATCTTCCTTTTTTTTATTATCACCAACCACAAAATCCAAAAGCGTGTTTATTCCAGACTGGATTACTTCGTCTAATAATCTAGCTTTGAGATTATCAAAAGTTACTTTTAATGCGTCATCTAAGCTTATGGCTTTTAATTCGCCCTCTTTGAATTGTTGTATTATGTTTTGTTTGAAATCTTCACCAATGGATTCTAAAGCCGCACGTTTTCTCGCGTCACGTTTCTGTTGGTCAATTATAGATTGCTCGTCTATTTTGTTTTTTTTATCAGCGGTACTTTCAGCAATTTCTATTTCTTTTTCTGCTGTTATCTTTATTTGTTCAAGTTTAAGCTGATCAGAAGATTTTTTGTTTTCCAGCTCTTCATCATTTAATTGCTTAATATCCGCTTTCAATTGAGCTTCAATTACTTTTTGTTTTTCTGCGGAATCTGTTTTAATCTCTGCTATTTTTTCTTCAAAAGTTTTTTGCTCTTTTTCTTCTTCCTTAAATAAAGACTTTCTAAAATCCTTTATAGCCCCGATACCTTTTTTAATAAGGTTCTTGCTTAACTCAATTGTTTTTTTCGCTAAATTGGCGATCTGGTCCACCAATGCAGTAAAAATTTTTCTATATGTTTTGAACTGGAACGGCCTTTTAATTATCTCCTCTATTGAAACCGCAAAGATTTTCACGTTAGTTGAGATCGTATTGAAGCCAGTCAATAAAGCGGCTTTTGTAGATAACCAACCAGTTTTTAAATTAACCAGATTTGCAATGATAAACTCAACCCCTGATTGCAGGTTTTTTGTGAAAGCATCAATCGCACCGGAATTAACAAAGTTCAGAAAAGCGCCGGTGAAAGCGTCCCAAAGCGGCTTTAAGGTTTTCCCGATCCCCTCGCCAATATCCCCCACGGCGTTTTTCATCTGTATGGACATATCAGCTGCAGCCCTGGCAGATCCCCCAAACTGACTTTCCAGTTCTGTCAAAATTACGTTCTGAGCTCCGGCAATATCGCCGACATCTTGCATAGTTTTAATTTGTTCTTTTTGCTGTTCCGTGAAGGTTATCCCGACCCTAGATAAGGCACTTAAACCGGCTTTTGGATCGTTTAAAGCTTTTCCCAACTGGATAGCTGAACTTTTAACGTCCTGCCCCATAGCCTGCGAAACGTCCAGCATCGTTTCCGTAACCCTTGGGAATACATCAGCACCCAAATTCTTAAAAGTGAGTAAAATATTTTGGCCTGACTGCGTGACCTCATCCCCGAAATTAGTAACTAGCTGGAGTTTTCCAGCCATATCATTTATTTCTTTAGCTGTAAGTCCTGCCGCATTGCCGGTTGATTTCAAAACTGCTTCTGTCTGGTCTAAAACTCGTTTCTGTTCTATCCATAAATCATTACTCTTTTTAATAGCAGCCCCAAGAGCAGCCCCGCCAATTAGACCTTTTAAGGAAAATAAAGCAGTGCTAATCTTTTTGAATCCGTTCCCTATAAGCTTAAAAGGTGCTTTTGCAAGATTCCCTACAGATTTTATTAAGGAACCTAATTGATTCTTTCCTTTTATTCCTAATTCAACTAAAATCGAAACTTTTTTATCAGCCATTTGTCCTATTTTCTTCCATTATTCCAGCATTGTAGCTTAAGGTATTAAATAAAAATGATTCTAAGCTTCCGCTTAAATAATCCCAAGGTGTCCCGCCAAAAGTTTTTGCTAAATAATAACAATTAGTTAGCATCAAATTTGAAGGGGTTACAATATCTTGAACCAGGTCCAGAGAATAAAAAATAATTTGTCCTGATAATTCTTCCACCCCAGTAAAACCTATATCATTAAGCGTTGTATCAAAATTAAAATCTTTATTACAACAACCAGATTCAATAATTTGTCGGTACTGTTTCAAAGCTTTTTGTTCTTGCTTTTCTTCTGTGTCGGTTTCAAGCTCTGCCATCAAAGAATTAAACTGCCCACCTGATTTTTTAGACTTGCCAGCCTGGAAAACTGAAAAGGGTATATAATCCAAGCTGACAAAATCTAATGGTATAAGTTTTTTTATAGTAAATACTTTTCCACCTACCGAAATAGTTTTCATTAGGCGTGAGTTGCGATTGCGTCCGTTAATCTGATTTCCCAAGGTACAACTACCGCGCCTGAGTTTGTGGTTGTATCGCCATAATCTGAAATAAAAGTCAGGTCCATATTTTGACGGTCATTACCATAAGGCAGGGTTATTGTTGGATCTAAGCGACATTTCGGCAGCTCATACACTAAGGAATAAGCACTGGCTGAACCTGCAAGCTCTGTATGAGTTACGGTTAAGGTAATATCAAAAGCATTTCCTAACCTAGCTTCAGTTAAAAAATATTGATCGGCATCAGCATTAATGGCTAAAGTTGCTGTAGGAATACCATTGAAAACAGGTTGTCTTGGTTCAGCACTTGCAGTTGAACACATTTTATATCTTTCCATATCCTGGTTATAAGATAAGGTCAGAGTAAAATTATTCATACAAGTTAATACTGTGTCAGTGTCAGCTTTTGTAACTACAATTGAAACGTGGCTAAAATTAAATGGAGATAAAGAAGGATAACTGAAAGTGGATCCTCTGGCTACGTCTCCAGTTGCTACTTTTCCGGCACCATTAAAAGTAAATTCCAGGTTTGAATCTGTGTCAGTTGTTAAAATATGCTCGTTAATTACATTTCCAGCGCATTGATCACAGGTATTATCACCCCTGGCAAACTGGGAAGTGAAGCTTTTTCCTACCCGCTCACCAGTTACAAGAGCTAACCAATAATGATCATAGGAACCATCTGCAGCACCATCAGCCGCACTTGTAGCGTCCCCACCAAACTGCGTCAATAAATCGCCTATTCTGGTAACATAAGCATTCATAATAAGGCTGAACGGTCTCATTTTACGGCCTAAATCTGGGTCTTGTCTTGTCCGGTCATTCATACCAGTAGCATTTTCAATAAACGCCTGGTATTGATCAAAATTAGTGCCCTCTTTAATCGGTAAATCAATCATACTACTTGTTACAGGTGTTCCATAAACTGTTTCAGGTTTCCATCTCAAAAAACCGTCTTGACCTAACCCCATGGGGTTTGTTACTTCTGCCATTTCTTAACCCTCCAATTTTATTTCTGGATTAGATCCAGTTTTTTTAATTTCTTTTTCTTTAACTACTGTATAAAGCGGTTTGTCTGTACCAGGTACTAAAAAACCCTTTAATTCATTCTCATAAGCTTCCTTTGACGTGATAAATTCGTCACCTGGACAAATAAATCTTTTTGCATAAGGCATTTTAATTCCTTCTCTCCAAAGCCCGTTATATTTTAAAGTTATCTTTTCTGGTTTCATCTTGCCCCCCTTGTGAATTTGTCAGTCTTGACAGTAAAATTTATTACTAAGGATATGGTTGTTTCTTCTGAATAATCGATATTCCAATTATAATTTATTAGATTGTAAGCATAGCCTGAAAAGGTCATTTCAATAGTTGCCCCGTCAAGCTCCAGGTAGTCAAGTAAATGTCCTAGCTGATATAATAGCCCGGTTTCTTTCGTATCGTTGTAAATAACATTATCATTATCTTCTAGCCTATTTGTACGATAAACAACAGCAAATTCAACATTATCAGTTAACTGGATAGTCGTTTCCGGTGTAGACCTTCCAGACCTTGGCATTATAATAATTACGGGTAAATCGTTCTGCTTTCTCAAAGATTGCTTACTGCCCACAAAAACGTCTTTAGCAAGGATCTTATTGGCTGTTATCCCAGCTTCAAGCCTTGTTTTTATTTCTGTTATCAAGTTTGTATAAACGTTTGTCATTTAAAATGATCCTTAACCTTTTTAATCAAAGCTTTGCTCAAAATATCAACACCTTTTTCCTCTTCCTTATCAATAAAATTAGTGGGTGCTACAGCTTTTGATTTTTTTGCTAAAACATAATCAGTGCCATAAGTAAAATCCTCTGGAATAGGGTCACCATATTTTTTATTTCTGTTTTTGGCTTTGCGGGACAGAGGTATATATAATTTTTTAGCTCTAACCGGCCGGACCTCTTTTCTACCGTCATTTAAAATATTAGCAATTGAATATTTCCCGTCCTGGCTTGTTTTCGTGTTATCAATAGTGTAAACAGAATCAACAAGTTTTACCGGATCAGACCAAAGGTTTTTTGTGTGGGTCAGCCCTGAAAGATCATCAACAGGAGTTGCATCGATTAAATTATTGTATATTTCAACCGAAGCCCTAAAAACAGTTTCATCAAAAAAACCGGCAGGGTCTTTAATCCTCTTCAGCTTGCTTTCAATCTCTTTTAATCCGGTTATTTTTACTGCCATTTTATCCCTTAATCAGTATTTTCATTATCTGTTACAGCATCGAAAAACCAGTTAGTTTCATTTTCTAAAGCGTCCAGGATACTTCTCTTTGTCGCAGTCTCTGTCATATCAATAACGTTTTGCA
>Ga0194001_1000014_pt1 | contig 19349 bp, 49 predicted proteins | sample FLT_78_MG_FD_140316 | JGI IMG/M metagenome (GOLD analysis project Ga0194001, IMG submission 140316) | Sediment microbial communities from the Broadkill River, Lewes, Delaware, United States - FLT_7-8_MG | ecosystem: Environmental > Aquatic > Freshwater > River > Sediment | place: USA: Delaware... | reverse complement strand
TCGTCATTCTTACCTGTCTTAGTCAGCATTCCTGATTCGTATGAAATAAAGTGCATCAAAATAGTAGAAACAATAACATCTGTACTATTCATGCTTCCTCTTAATTTCATTAATTCATCTGTAAACACTTTTATAAATCCTTATCCTTGATTAATGCATACCTTGCTAGTATCTATTGTTGTTGTATACTCTCTAGTTATTTCGCCATTTTCATCAGCTTCAATAACTTTCTTATGTAGTTTACTCATTATGTCAATCACTCCTGTGTATGATTTCCTGTATATTTTATAGTTGGGAAGGGGTTACAGGTTACCCTTTTCGGTTGGCCGACCTATCCCAACATTTATTACTCACTTTATTATAACATAAAATCCTTCACCTGTTGCACCTTTTAACCAATACTCTACACCATCAATAACTATAATATTTCCCTTCATCTCATACCCTAACACTTCAATATCTTCATCAGAAAAATACATATAATCATCTGTCAAATACATCTACCTCCCCATCCATGCCAGGAAGTATTGTAACATTTACTATTCTATCTTGTTGTAATAGCTTATAAGCCTTGTTTACCTTGTAGCATACATATAATATACCTGCAAGACTTAATATGCTTATTAGGATAACTGTGAGCTTAAATATATCTATTGTAATAGTCATCTTTTTTTATCCTCCCATTTTTTTATTATATCATCTATAAAATTTAATTTGTTTTTAATGAGTGGTAAATAATTATTACAATAATAGTATCTCTTTCTTTTACTACTACATCCGATGCAAGTATCACACCAGCTTGGCTTCTTCATATATACACAACCTTTCATTTCTGTTGTTGTGTTTCGTCTGTGTTGTTTGCTAAGTTGAATATAGAAAACACCCAAGCAATAAACTCGAGTGTAATCTATCAAATTTAAAAGGAGATAAACATACTTAACAATCGGGAAATGTTCAGTTTATCTATTCTAAGTATATAATAGTAGAAATAAAATTTCAAGCTTAAAAATGGCTTATTATCGCCCTTTTAACGACCAAATTAAACGAAGTATAATAGACATATTAGGCACAGAATAACAAAAACCCCTTAAATGGGGTTTTGTTTATGAAATCCTTATTTTATTGCGTTTTGAAAATACCAAAGTTGACCACAGCCACCGCCTATATCATCTTGACCATCAGGGTTGAATATTCTAGTGTTATAACCACCCTTTATAAAATAATCTTCAAATAGTCTTATTTTTTCTATATTTTTGTATCCTGCTTCTTTCATAGTTTCATCCTTTGAACATATAACACTAAACGTAAAGTTAAAGCATGATTTTGAAAATATATTGTGTAACTCAACATAATTTTCAAACTTATTGTTAGTCCCATCCACGCAATAATTTAGGTAAACAGGTCTACCTGTTTCTACACTCCATTTTATACCAAAATCTCTAATCTCCCATAAACCCATAACATCCTTATGTGGAATCAATTTATGTCGGTCAACATTATTAGATTTATGTATACTGAACTGGAGACCTATCTTCTTAATTTGTTTAGATAACTCTATTATTCTAAACTTAGTAATATCATCTTTAATGCCCACAGTAGATATTAAAAGTTCAGCATTAGGAAGATTGCAATGTAGGTTTTTTATGCTATCTGATACATTATCCCAGTTGTGCATTGGTTCTCCCATAGACATGAACATTATTTGGAATCTTTTATCAGAATCATTTATATCTAATAAATTTTTATATCTTAATATTTCTAAAACTTGAGCCTCTATTTCTTTGCTATTTAAATTTCTTATGAACTTTTCTCCAGTTCCGCAAAATTTACAACCAACCTTACACCCCGATTGTGTGCTGCAACATATTACTACCCTATCTTCATATTTGTATAATATAGCTTCTGCTATAGCTCCATCAAAGTCAAATACAAACTTAGTAACAATTTTATTTCCACTTTCAAATATATTCATTGTTTTCTCCTCTCTCAATAAAACACTTCTTTTATCTCAACTCGTTAAACTCCTTATTCGCACATATAATCAACTCACTCATTCTTTTCCAGCTAATCGGCTTTACATCTTCAACAAACATCTGATACAGCTTTTCCCTGTGTCTTTTACCTATTAAACCATCTTTATATATCTTTGTTAATAAATATCTATGTGTGAACTCTAAACAATCTAGCATACTATCAACATTTATCACATAACTATTTAATTCCGATTGCTGGACCTCTAACAATAATCGCTCTTGCTCTAACTCTTCTCTGTTTGCTACTATATCCCCCACCTTATCACCATGCTCTGTATCGTGATGCGTTGGCATATCTGTAATAGTTGCAGCTTTCACCTTATCCCAATCATTTTTTAACCTAATACGGATTTCATTCAAACGCGAAGTAACTCTCTTTAACTCTCGTTGCTTATTATTGTACTGACTTAGTAAATCAATATTAGACATATTTTCCTCCTTTAAAATCCTTATTTTATCTGCAATTTGGACACTCCATTGGTGATAAATTTCTTTCTTTGCAATAACTACAATGCCAATTATCATCCCACCTTTTATATTTATTTTCGGTTTCATTAACTTCTTTTACTGCGTTTTCAACACTTTTTCTGAGAACATCTATACTATTTCTTAATTTTATTGCATCTTCTTGTAATTTAAAGCAATATTCAACTAAATCTTCTTTACTTGCAAGTTCTAACTCTAATTTTGTATAATCATTTTCTCTCATATTTTCTCCTCTCCTGACAAAACACTTCTTTTACAATCTACTCAAGTTATTCCCAACCGTATTTTTAATCTTCCTTGCTACATCATCCATTTTGTCCTTTTTAAACACTACCACATCTATATCAAATATCTCTTTCAACTTCTTCCTGAATCCTTCTAATTCCCTAGCACTCCAATATTCCATCAAACTCAATTTAAGATACTTGCCGTTGGCATATTTATCATATCTATCAGCATCAAATGTAGTATCAGCTAAACATCCCCATAATTTACTATCTATTATGCTACTAATCTTATGAAATGCTGTATTATGCTTCATTCTACAATCCTCCTAGTATCACACACTTCGTGCTTAGACTTGTTGTATACTATGTACTCTCTGAATATGTCGAACTGGTTAAACTCTTGTTGATATATTAATAACTTCTTTTTAATCTTATACTGTGCATCATTTGCAGTGTAACTACTCTTCACATCTTCAACAACTACCTTTCCATTCTCTGCATATCTAAAATCACCTACATACTTTATCATTAGCTGTGTTTTCTTCTTCTGCCCGTATAAGATTTTACAACTTTTCTGCAAAATAAAAACAGGCTGTAGTTCTAAATTACTAATTTCACCTGCTTTTTCTAACTTCTTTAAATCTAAATATCTAACACTTTCTATCTTGCTATCGAATTTAATCCCATCAACTACAACTGACTTTTTATTATATCTGCCACCTGCTTTTCTTCTGTACATTGCCCCAACCTCCTGTAAAATAAATTTTACTCCCCTTAAATAATCTATTTTATTTCAAACTTACCAGCTTTCTCTACTATTTTAATTCCTTCTACAATCTCACCATCTATAGTAACAGCCTTATCTTCAAATATATTCAATTCTTTCTTTAATGTTGCCCAATCAACTGACTCTTTCACTTTAACTAAATCCTCTCTGTTACCTTTAACCCATTCTAACAACTTAGCATCATCTTTCGAGTAATCAGCCTTAGCTTTAGTATATTTAAGAGTAGCAGAAGGTAATTTGTAACTATATTGTGTTTTAGTTTCTTTTACCTCTTGATTCTGCATCCAATTAAATAACTGCTCCTGTATAGGATTAACCATGTTAGCTGTTTCTTCTTCGTAAAAGTCTATCTTAGATTGATACTCTGCTATTTGTTGTTTGCATACTTCAATTAACTTTACGTTTTGTTCTTTCAGTTCTGATATTAGTTTAACCATCTTTTCAGCATCTAAATCAGATTCAATTCTATAATCTGTTTCGTAAACTGATTGCTTTGCCTTGTCAAATGTTGGTTTATCATCTTCAACTGGCTTATCTATAGAAACATATTTTTCTACGCTTACATTTCTTTTTTCAACCTCTATACACTCAACTTCATCTTCATATTCCCAAGGTCTTTCACACTGCATTTCTGTTGACCCTTCTGAATAACTTGTACTATAAAATTTCCCATCATGCTCGAAAACTATACTATGATACGTTGACCATCTACCTGTGTCATATATTTTATCCTCTATTGCATTGTATGGTAACCCTAAATCTTCTACTAAAAACTCACGCTTAAATTTTCTCTTCATCGTCATCATCTCCTTAAAATATTTTACTCCCCTAATCTATGTCAATTGAGAAATCTCTACTTTGCATATTATCCTGAAATATGCTAGTTATACTTTGCATCTTTAGAACGGAAGCTTATCCTCACCTGTTGGGTCATCATCTACTGGAACAAATTCTGTGTCGTTCGTGGTCGATGCGTTCGTTTCTTTCTTCTCGCCTGTAAAGTTCCATTCTTCCACATTAACATAAGTTCTATATATCTTGTTTCCTTCGTCATTCTCCCAACTATCAACCCTAATAGCACCTACAACATTAATCATATTACCCTTACTGAAAAACTTTTTAATGTTCTCTGCATTCTTACCCCATGCCGTGCAAGGTATAAAATCAACCTCATTATTCTTTGCAAACCTTCTGTTAATTGCTATTGTAAATGATGCCTTTGGTGTGTTCTCTGCCCCTACATAGCTTAATTCTACATCTTTCGTCAATCGTCCAAGTCCTAAAAATTTATTCATTCTCTATTCCTCCAATTTTTATATTTTTCATACATGCTTTGTATATCAAATAGATTCTCTGGCAGACTACCAGCTTCTTCTAAATACCTTTCTTCATTATCACTTAAAGTTTCAATTTTCATATCTAATAAATCAAAGTCATGTTCCTTGGCTAACCTAGCAAAATATATTACTCTTTCTTCTCCTTCATTTAACGTATGTCCTTCACTTACAAGCTTAAAATTCACATATAAACCTTCCCAATCATCAGCCTTAACTAATATAGCACTCATCTTCTATTCCTCCTCTATTTGTCTTAGAACAACATCCACGACATCTTCTGTATCTGTATTCATTCCATCTTCTAACATCATTCTGATTTGTTGTTCTGTTAATTCCTTATCCGAATCAATTTTGAATTCAATATAGTAAATCATCTTCTATTCCTCCTATTGATTTCATATGCTAACCTTGCAAAATAATGTATCTGTCCCCTGCTGAAAAACTCATTCATCTAATCCATCCCTATTCTCATTACTACCTCACCATTCTCGCTATCGGTTATATGTAGTCCCTTCTCTTTCCAATACTTTTCATGCTCTAGTATATCAACATTAATCGTTGCATTGCTCATATCTGCTACATACCTTAACTGACTTCCTATTACTTTACCTATTCGCTTAATGCCAAAACCATAAGTTTCTTCCAATGCTGATGCTGTAATTAGTCCGAATACCTTAGCTACGCCATACATTAGCGACTCACCTATTTCTTTTGTTAGCTCTGCTTTCATCTCCTCATACAACTTATTCGCTTCTTGTGTAGCCAATTCCATATAAGCTTTCTTAGTAGTAGTGAAAGGCTTGTTCCATTCCTTCTGTTGTCGCTCTAGCCTTCTCCTCTCTGCCCTTGCAACACTTCCCATGTGCTAACCCTCCTTATAATTTTTCAGCATTTCCTCAATCATTTCCCAAATTAATAACTTTCTATCTTTTGCTAGTTTTTCAATTTTCTTTTTATCTTCTTCTCTTATCCAGATTTGTTTCATTGGCTCATTCTTTCTGTTATACCCTGCCACTTCGTCACCTCCCTAATAAACATATTTTACACTTTTTTTGTTTATAAGTCAACATTTTCACATAAGAAAAAAGACCCATTTTATATGAGTCTTTAGTCCTATTTAATCAACTTGTAACTTTTAATAACCACTCTAAATCCTGAAATTTTATTTCTCTAAAATCATCACAGAAAAATATTTTTATACTATCTCTGTTAAAATCAGATATATATCCTCTAAATGCTACGCTATAATCTATACTCTTGTAACTAACCTCTTCACCTATTTCAAATTCCACACCATCTAAATATAATTTTATTTCTACATTCACATTCTCACGCCCTCTCTATTTAGTATGATACAGTTTCCAAGCTAATATATCACCTTCCAGCCTTGCAACTTCCTTTTCACGTTTAACTGTTTCTATTGCTAATCTTGCTACTTCTCTAACTAGATTGTTATATTCTGTATACAATACATTTGTTGCCAACTTTACTTGAGTACACATACAAGGCTCATGTATTTTCAGTGCCTTAATAGCTTCATCTATATTCACGCTCTCAAATCCTCTCTGACCGTTTTATTATTGAAAAGGTCTAATTATACTAAAATTAATATTAAAGCGTAAATAGACCCATTCTCATTGCTCTAATCGCACCTCTTTAAGTTATAATATGTATCAATTTGAATTAAACTAAATTCTTCTCTTATATCTTCGTCAATTTCAAATAAATGTGTTTTTGCACTTTCGTAATCATTTAATAACATTGCATTTCTAAAGTTACAATCTGTTTCATAATTTGAATCCAAAAAATTCAAAGTTCTATTGTTCATTATTGCATAGTAAGTTTCTTTAATTTTCATAATCTAAACCCCTCCATCATCTCTGTATTAGTTAATTAAACTCAATTCATTAAAATACTTAATCGCTTCATCTAAACTGCTACATTTCTTCCATGCTTCTAAATCACAACTTTCACAAAAAATATGATACAATCTTGCTTCCTCATATTCTACATATCTTCTTCCACCACACGCACAATCTTTAACCTTCTCGCCATCGCTTGTTATCTTTCCTCTTGTTGGTAACTTATCGTAATTAAACCCCATTCTCAATTTCCTCCTCTGTCAATTTAAAAACCCCAAAGTTGCGTAACATAATACAACCGGTATAATCATAAACAAAGGTACATAGCCTTCTAAATTTGGTTTTGACTCCATGTACGCACAAATGATAACACTCAACCCTAATATTATTACCATTTTAAACATATCATAAGGTACTCTAGCTGAATCTCTCTTCTCTCTCAATTTTGCTATTTTCAACTTCTCCTTCTCACTTAATCCCATTCTCAATTTCCTCCTTCGTCAATTTAAACTCCTTCGCTATATCGTGCATATCCTTCAAAAGTCCCTGCAATTGTGGTATCCATTTCTCACGTTCTTCTATCGTCTTAGTATTATCATCCATAAACCTTTCAGCTTCCTTATATCGCTTAACTAAGCTGTTGTATTGTTTCTTTTGAAAGTCATTCATATTGATTACCTCCAAGATTAGTAGATAGTTTTTAATATTGAGTAAATCTGTTTTTGTTTTTAACGTAATGACCTATTCTGCTTTTACACATTGCTTGACATATTCCTATATCATCATTGTAATCATAAACAACACCAATTTCTTTGTTTTCAACTTTCCTTTCTATCCTTCCTACAGATTGGACTATTACTGCATAATCTTTCTTAGGACTTGCCATGAACAACCTCGATAAACATGGTATATCTAAACCTTCTTTTGCTAAATTATAGCTAGCAAATAATATTTTTTCTTTTCCTTCCTGCATATCTCTTATCGCTTTTTCTCTTTGTTCCTTGCCTTTTTTTGTTGTCATTTTCCCAGTTATCATTGTGCCTTTCCCAACTAATGCTCTAATTTGTCTAAGTTGTGCCAGCCTATCAGATAACACTAAACAACTTTTATCTGAATTTTCAATTATATCTTGTGCTATAAATAAATTTCTTCTTTCAAGATCACAAATTTCTGATATTAATTTTGAGAAAACTATATCTCCACTATCGTTTTTGCAATCTCCTAATTCATATAAATTAGTGTGAGTATTTATTATCTTTACTTTTGCTTTTATGGTTTTTTCGTTTGTTGCAGATGTTGGGACTCTGTGTGCAACATTGCCTATAATTGAATACATACTTTTTATCAATCCGTCTGCCCTATGTGCTGTTGCAGTTAATCCATATTTATACCTACAAGCAAAATAGTCTAATACCTTATAAAACATAGTTAGCTTTGTTGGACTTCCCGCAACTCTATGACACTCATCAACTATTACTACACTAAATTCATATTTTAATTTTTCTAGATCCATATTAGATAATGTCTGAACAGTAGCAAAGGTAACATCTTTAATATCTGATTTACCCTCTGATATTACTCCTGTTTCTGCTTTCAAATATGTCTCAAACCTATCTTTACTTTGCTTCAACAAATCTTTTGTATGAGTAACCCATAATGTTTTTTTGCCTATTCTTCTTATTAACTCAATCCCCATTTGTGTTTTCCCACTACCAGCAGCACTAACAAGAACTCCATTTTTTGCTTTTATCATTTCTTCAACTGCTTTTTCTTGATAATCATATAGTGGTAACTTGCCTTTTATATTTATATTTTTATCTGCAAAATCTAAAATTACATCGTTCAATAACTTCATTTCCCATAAATCCCTGATACATCCGAAAGGCAAAATAAATTTTCCTACCTTGCTATCATATAATTTTATTTTCTTTGGAGTATCTCCTAAATAAAAACCCATTTTTTCTTTAGTATAATATTCAGGATTGTCTAATTCTAAATTTTCCTTGCAATACTTAGCCACTACATCGTTTACATTTATTTCAATATTATTTGATATTTTTGTACTCACTTAGTATCAATCCCTTTCTTTTTCTTAGATGTCTACACTTTTTTTGTAGACATCTACAGTTTTTTTTTTGAGTTGTAGACACCTTTAGACGTTCTTGCAGGCTAATTTCATTAGATTGTCTACAGTTCTACACTTTTTTTTAAGTAATAACATATAGAGTGACGTAAAAAAAATATATTATTTCTTTTTTTATACCTCTCGTATAGAGTAATATATAGTGTAGACATTGTAGAACTGTAGACAATATATATATAAGCCTTTTCTATAGCTATTTTCAATGTCTACAAAAAGTCTACACTTTTTTTGAAACTGTAGACATCATTCTAAATCATCAAATTGCTTGTTAAATACAACATAACTGCTTTTAATTCCATGACATCTTGTGCTGTGGTAATATCTTCCTTGTGAATCTTTAGAAATATATCCTTGTGATTCCCATGTTTTTTGAACTGCTTTCAGATCATATCCTGCATTTCTCAATATTTCAGTTAGTTTTTGTTTCTGAAAGAATATTTGAGTTTCGCTAATTCTTCCCCAAATTTCATTAGAATATGATTCAAACTTATTTCTATTGATAGATATTGTATCAGTAATAAAAGAATATGCTCTTTCCGTGACATCAACTTCTTTTTCACTAAAAAGAAATTCTTTCATATCTTCTAACTTCAATGGTTCTTCATTTTTGAAAAAATATTTTCCTGCTAATAGATCACCTAGCATTATAAGAGTCATTGCCATAGCTTGTTTAGTAGTTGTATCATTTGAGTTGTTTATTGTCTTGCTTAATATTTTGTAACATTCTTTTATTTCTTCTAAATCTTCGTTTATTCTTTCAATATATTCTTTAGCAACTAATCCATGATTATTGCTATAAAACTCAACTATTTCTTCACCCATAGAAGGATCTATTACAGTTTTACCAGTAACATCTACTTCTATTACTCTGTTAAATACTCCACCACCTGCATTTTCATTGGTAATAGGTTCTTCACCAGTAAATAAAAATGAATTTTTCCATGTTCTTGTTTCTTTAGCTTCATCGTATTTCATTCTTCCACGCTCTACACCTTCGCATATCATCATTACAAATTTGTCATATCCCATTTTATCTTTAATAGCTTGTAATTCATCTAATGCAACTGGTATATTTCGCATAAAAGCGCAAGTATCCATTACACTATTTACTGTATTATTCATTGATTTAGTTAGTTGACCCATTACAGGATTTCCCCATATACTCATAGCAATAATAGTTCCCACTGTTTTACCTGTTCCTGTTTTTCCCCATATATGTAAAATGAAAGGTAATAGATTTAATTTTTCTATCAATGGACTTGCAAAACTAACAGCCATTTGCATTCTTAAAAACATTGAATTTTCTCTTAATGCAGAAGTATATGCTATCCATAAATCTCTATTTCCTTTAGATTTTAAAGCATTGAACATATATTTATTTTGTTGTTCTCCATCAAATTTTAGTTCTGATGAAAAAGGCATAAATTGTTCGTTATACCAACCCATTCTTGATAAACTTTTAAAACATGGTATAATATCAGTGTTATTTAATGTTAAACAGTCATAAAAATAGTCAACTATATTTTTTGAGTTTGTAGAGGTTACATCTAATCCTTTACTAGACAATTCAACTATCTTATGAGCAATTGAGATAGTTTTCTTTTCACACACTAACTCTTTCCATTGACCATATTTATTAAACAAAATCTTTGTTTTTTCTTCTCCAGTGTCAACATTTAATAATATTTCTTTAGGAACTAACATCATTCTACTAGCTTCAATTTTTTCAACTTCACCCGTTTCATAGTTAGGTACTTGTTTAAATATTCCTTGTGTATTTGCAATCCAAGATCCGGTACATATTTCTTCAAATCTTTCGTCATCAAACTCACAAAAATTAATCTTTTCAATCTTACCTCTAACCATTTTTTTCTTTAGTTCTTTATACTTTTTGTTAAAAAGATTTGTTATTTTCTCTTTTTGGGTTCTTTCTTTAAATTCAAAGTAAAGCTCATTTTCATCTCCATTTGTTTCCTGATATAATTGCCTTAGTGTGTTGTCTTGCAATAGTTCATGTTTTGATAAACTTTGAATTTCCATGTAGCACCTCACTTTAGTTTAGTTTTTGTAGTCTTTCCCACCATATTTCTCTAGCTTCATTACACATATACCAGCCTCTTGTAGGTTCTTGGTATCTTTTTGGCTTATTTTCAGTACAAAACTTATCGAACTTTGCAAATTGCTTATATGCTTCCCAGTATTTTTTTACTCTTTTTTCTTCTCGTTTTCTTTTTATAGCTTTTTCTTTTGGTTCTTTTATCTGCCTTTCATCACCTATATTCAATATCTTCAATGCTTCTTTGAAATCACAATTTTCTATCCTCATTACAAAATCAATAGCATCTCCTTTTGTATCACATCCAAAACAATTATAAATCTTACCTTTAATACTTAATGATGCAGTTTTTTCATTGTGAAAGGGGCATATTGCTTTTTTATTTCTGTTTAACTTGATTCCATACATATTTAGCACTTCTGACATATCAGGCTTATGCAATCACTTTTCCTCCTTAGATTTTTTGTATTCTTCTAACATTGCTTTAATAATACCATTGTAGCTTCTTCCTTCGTCTTTCTTTAAATCTTTAAGCTTATCCCATACTTGTTTGTCTAGTCTTACACTAATTTGAACTGACATATCTCTCACCACCTTTCAAATACATTTTATATGATATTCAATTGAATGTCAACTATAAATATAATAATCTTACTCCTATCTTTCTAGTGCCAGAGTCCTACACGCACCAATACATCTTAAATAAAATAAGACGCATATTATTAAAATTTTGCATTTATTGGCTAAAATATTAAAATAAAATAAATTAGCTATAAGAAAGCATAGAAAAAAACACTCCCTAAGGAGTGTAATTTATGTTTATATTTATATTTATTTTTACATATGGTATAATTAACTTAATATATTTAAACCAAGTCTATTTTTTTCATTTTTATAATGATTATATAAGTTTAATAATGCTAATGCGTATCCTTTTGGCGAGGTGGTATCATTAGCTTCTTTTTGTGCTGAACCCATTCTTAAAAGCTTACTTTTAGGAGTTATTTCTAATCTTTGTTTTAAAAATTCTTGACTAAATTTAGGGTCTTTATTAGCTTCGTTTAAAAATATTAATAAACCAGATAACTCTACACCTGTTAATCCATTTTTCTCATTTAAGCCATACGATTCAATATATAATTTCAATGCTTGTTCTAGTAAAACTTTATCTTTTTTATATGCTGCATATACAATTGCTATACAAGATAAATTGTTTCCTGTAGGAGTGTTTGCGAATTTCATACCCAGTTTTAAAAGCAAAGATTCTATTTCCATAGTGATAGGAAACTCTTGTAATATAGCTGATTTGTGCTTTTCTAGTTGGCTATGTCCAGTCCTATTTGCTAAACCGTCAAATATTTCAGCTTCTTGCTTTTTAGTTAAATCAAAATATACATCGCATTGTACATCTTTAAATCCTAATCTTGATAGTGCTGCAACCCTATGTTGACCATCTATAATATTATACTTATTACCAACTTTATTAACAAATATTGTACCTAACCTCAAAGGATTAAAATCGTTAACTATATCATTTACGACCTTAACTTTAATAAACCTCTGCAATTCTTTCGTAACATCAAAATCGCTCATATTAATTACCATTCTCGTTGATTTGTTGTCCATTTCTTATTTCCTCCATATACTGATTAAATTTTTTATACTTGTGAGCATTACTCATTACTTTGTGGCACTCTTTGCAATATGAATCTATCCCAAGCTTCTTTGATTTATTTTTAACGAAATCAACAAAACTTTTAACTTCACCACATTTTTTGCAAAGTTTATTCTTATTCTCAATATCAAAAATCTTTGTTTTTTTGTTTTTTTCTTTTATTTTTTCTCTACTTTTTTTGATTGCAAGTTTACTACAAGAAATACATTCACTTCTCAGCCCATCTCTTGAAGTCTTACGCTTATAAAAATGTTCAGAATTAAGTTCTATTTTGCACACCGAGCAACATTTCATTTTATTCACCTCCTTTTTTGCCATTAAAATTTTCTACACTCACTACTGTATTTTACTATTTGTGTTGGTAAATGTCAACAGTTTACACTATAAGATAAGCTATAAAAAACACCCGAGTGCCGTAGCAATCTCGAGTGTGATCTATTATATTATATACCTTTTTGTTGATGCTAACAATATGGGTTTAGTCATGTTCTGCCTAGCGTATTTCTAAACATTCATTTCCATCTTGGTCATTTACTTTTCTAATCTCAAACTCACACAAACCATCTTTGCTTCCATAGATAAAAATTGTTGAATCGTATCTCCATATCTCTATATCATCATCATATGGCTCTAGTGCTTCTATTAACTCTTTTTTAGTCATCTTCTACCTCCTTATTCTGCAATTTGACTAATATATCTGACATATACTTATCTTCAAAACACCAACATTCTTTGTCGTGATCCCACTCAGCATATCTTATAATTAAATCAGCTATTTCTTTTTTAGTCATCTCCTACCTCCTCCAAATATGCTTTCTCCTGAATTAAATTTTTTACAACTATCTTCATGTACATTTTTTATCTCTTCGTCTGTTATTTCACACACATATTTTCCTTGATAGCTTACACAATACCAACAGTTGAAGCAGATTTTTTTAGTCATCTTCTACCTCCAAATCGTTAACCTTACTCCAAACATCTGTAAGTTTATCGTCTATTTGTTGTCTTGCTGTAATGCTTGGTAATTCTAATCTGATAGAATCTAAGACAACTAGTATCTCAAACAACACTTCTTTATCTTTTTTAGTCATCTTCTACCTCCTCTAAAACTTTCATCAATCTAACTATCTCTACCTTTCCACCTGTTTCTTGATGTATTTTTTTAGCTTCTTCTCCAACTTCATCAATTGTATATTCTCCGTATACCTCTATTTTTGTGATGAAGTGATTAATTTTATTGTAATGTATTATCTGATATTGCTTTTTTGACCTTTTTTCTTTACATTCATCACAAATGTCTATATTGTATCTTGTTAATTCACCGCAATATTTACAGTTTAGCATCTACTCCACTCCTCTCTCATATCCTCTGTCGACCTTCTCACACATGATTCTGGCTATTTTTTCTTCGTCTAGGTCAAGTAGTATCTTTAAGTATTTAATACAGTTTAAAACGTCTGCTATCTCTCCATATAATTCATCAACGGTTACACAATAAATATCTTTTATATCTCCAAAATCATAACCATGTTTTAAATTATATATTATTAATTCTAATACTCTTACAAGTTCAACACTCTCGCTTTGTGTTTTCTCTGCAAAATATAGAGAAGGACACTTTCCAGCATCCTCTATTTGTTTAATGTTTCTTTCGTATCTATCCATTAGCTTCCTCCTTTAATATTCTATATGCTTTCTTTAACATTTCTAAATCAAAGTGTCCAAAGTGGCAATCTTTAGTGTCAATGCCTAGCTTATCAGCTAATTCTCTATAACAATTACCTCTGTTTTTGCCTTGATATTTCCATTGCTTATCAAATAACTTATGGCAACACACCTTACCTTTTCTCATTCTTTCATTTGCTAGTAATCCTAAAGCCTTATCTTTCTTGCCTGTGTTGTGTGTACCAACATATGCCTTACACTCTGTACAATAATAACATTTTCCACTTCCGTAACTCCTGCCGTATACTTCCTTGTTGTCAATGAAAACTACTTCACCACCACATATATTGCAAATAGTGGGATATTCATTAATCATTTTCAACTTCCTTCTTCTTCTCAATCATTACATTCAAATCATCCATCATCTTTTTATATTGATTTACGTCTAAATCCTTACTACTTTCTAACTTGAACTCTTTTTTAAGATACTTATATTTTTGTTCTTCTGTTATTCCAGCATTTGTGATTCTAGTATGTAGTGATTTAATATGATTAGCGTTTACTTTGGCAGCTTTATTTACCGGTGGCTCTATATCATTTGAATGTGTCTTGTCACTATCTTCACCAGTAGGGATAATAAATGTATCTAACATTGCATACTTACTGGCGTATGTCATAGCTTTTCCTGCTGCTTTATCCTGTGGATCAACTCCATGCCCTATAGATTGTATTTCAATTGATTCTTCTGGATTCTCTGCATTTACTATCTTATATGTAGATTTAACTTTGCAGAAATGTTGTATTTTGCTTTCAGTTATTTTTTTAAAATCATTATATTGTTCATACTCTCTTGATATAGTTTCTGTGTCTACGCTTACACGAAACATAACTAGCTTATTAGCTATCATTTGATTTCTTATAGATACTTTTACCTTTTCATCACTTATTGCCTTATATTGGCTCTTGCCACTTCCTACAGTATCATCCTTTTTCAGATACTCTACTGATTCCATCACCTTAATGATTTTTTGATAAATATTCATTTTAATTCCTCCTAATAATTAGTATTTAATGTATCTTCAAATTCTGATGCTTTCTTTTCTTCTTCTGATATATCTACTGTGTAGTTAACTGGTACTGTTACTTTTATTGTGTCTATTCCTTTAAATAAATCATCTTCACGTTTAACTTTGCACTCAATATAATAAGGATCTCTACCTTCTATCATTGACATGAAAAACTCCATTCCGTTATACATACCCACCATATAATCTTCAGGATCACTTCCTAATGAATCTTTTTGAACTTGTTGCATTTTCTTTAAATCTTCTAATGTACATTCCATTTAAACTTCCTCCTTTTTTAATAAATCATTCATTTCTACATCTAATATCTGTGTTAATTGCCATACTTCATCGAAGAACCACTTTGTCTTACCATTAAGTTTCCTAATCAAAGTCATATCTGCTACTTTCATTTTTCTTGCTAAAGATGCTTTTGTTAAATCTTTCTCAGCCATTTTTCTTTTTATTTCTAAATTATCAACGATCATTTGCCCCACCTCCTAATATTATATTAACAAAAATTTATACAGAAGTCAACAGAAATTTATATTTTATTTAAAAAAGTGTTGACATTTAATAAAAATAGATATAAAATAAGAATTGTATAGATATAAAATAAGAATTGTGAGGTACGAAAACAAATTTAAAGGAGATGGTGCGAATGATTGAGATTAAGAAGTTGAAAAAGTTTATGAAGGAAAACAATGTATCAGATTATAAGTTAAGAAGTAAATTAGGAATAAGTAGTAATGTATTTAATAAGATAATGAAGTATGAAGGTGTATTTATGGTTACACAAGTGCAGACAATATTAGAAATGTTTAATTGTAAATATGAAGATATAACACATAAGAGTTTGTTTGAGTTTAATGAGTACCCTTTTCACAATAACTACCCATATGAAGATTAAAGGAGATGATTCGCTTGCAAAAAGAAATGTGTAAATTTGAAAAGATTAGTAAGTTAATTGAAATCAACAGAGCTTTAAGAAGTACAATCATCTGGGCAATTAATGAAGAAGAAGTAGAAGAAACACAAAGAAAGATTGCATTGAATTATATTGAAATTACTAAATTAAAAGGGGATGATTAAATGATAAAGACACTGTTTTTTGTTTGGATTATTATTTCACTGGGTTTAATTGTACTTTCAGCATTTTCAGGAAATCCAAAATTATTTTTTGTAGGGATGTTAATTTTGATAGCAGTTACAGGGGTTTGTTTGATGTTAAAAACAGAAATAGAATTTTAATTAAAAGGGGATGATTAAATGGATCTACAAGAAAGAAGGGAAGCAATCAGAAGAAGGAATAGAAAGAAAACAGGGAATGCTTTTGTAAGTTTCATGGTAATAACATTCGCAGTATCTTTAGTAGCTTATACACTATATATAGGGGTAGTAGAATATCAACCTTATGTTCAAGCACAAGCTAAGATACAGATAGAGAAGGAAGCTGAATTAATGTTAGAGATAGAGCAAGCGTTTAAAGACCAATCTAAGCTTAAAATGACTCAAACGGATTTGGATACACTAAAAGCAAAACACAAGGCTATAATCGAATCTAAGAAGGCTAGAACGATATTAGACATGAGTAGAACAGATAAGCCACGTTATATAGTAGAAGTAATGTTTAGATTGTGGGAACGTGCAGGAGGTCAATATGATTACGTACCTTATGCAATAGCACAATATGAAAGCAACTATAATACCTTTTGCCATAACACTAATGGTGAGGATTCAAGAGGGTTATTTCAGGTAAATGTTCCGTTTCACCCTAATGCAAATCCTGTAAAGCTATTTGAACCAGTCTACAATATGGAATATCAATTTAAAGAGCTAGTACAATTTGAAAAAAAAGGCATAGAAATGGGATTAACAGGAGAAGAACTTATATTATATGTTGCTAGGTATGGGCAAAGACCTAATTGGGAAAAGTGCGAAGGATATATAAGAGCAGAAGTAAAGAAAGCATATAATGAATTTCAAAATATAAAATTAAATTAAGGAGTGATCTAATGTCTACAGTAGCAGCAAACATCACAATAATTTTAGAAATAGTAATCTTTATAGCAGTATTAGTACACATCATACTAAAGAGGAGGAATAAGGCATGAGAGAAGAAGAAAGAGCTGTAATAATATTAGTAGTGCTAGTTTTATTCTGCGTGGGAATGGGATTTATGGCAGGAATGGCAATATAAATTAAAAGGAGATGATTAATATGTTTAGATGGGTTTCAATAAAAATACAAGAGTTATTTTGTAAGCACGAATGGAAATTTGAAGAAAATACAAGTGTTATGAAGGAAGGCTATGATTTGCCAATAAGACGAGAAAAATTGTTCATATGCGAAAAGTGTTGCTCTAGCAAGATTATTAAATATTAAAATGGGAGGATGATTAGAATGGGATTCAATTTTAAGACACTTTACAACAACATGGGTGATAACATCAGCAGAGGAGTAAACAAGGCAGAAAGGGAAGTTAGGCAAGCATATGAGGATGATATAGCAACAGGTACAACTAGAAGGGAAGTAAAGCAATATATAGACAGAGAACAGGAAATATTAAGAGGTAATAAAGCTAAGAGAAGCAAAGATTTAGAAAACTTGATTGGGGGATGGAGATAATGAAAACTGATGAAGCTATACAACATATAACAGCATTAGCAGAACATGTTAAAAAGACTAATCAACAATATATAATTAATTGTGCAGGTGAAAAGGTATGGACTAAAAAACAGCTGTTACACGACTTAGATAAATTAATAAATATAAGAGAAGGAAGGGATAATTAATGAAACAATATGCTACTTTAAAGATTGGGAGTGAAACTTTTGAAATATTAGATTCTGGTGGATTTGTTATATTTAAAGGGATAACGGACAAAAGATTTTATATTTGGGATGTAACACAAGCAATTAATCAAGTATCAGCAAATGGTTGGGACATCGTAGAAATGTTGGAGAAAAGCGATAAGTTTCATTACTATTTAGTTAGGAGGGATTCAAATGGATAACTTAGATATGATTGATAATAGATTAAACAATGCTACTTGTCCTAAATTGATAGAGTCGCTTATATATCAAAGAAAAGGGGCAGAAATAGATTATCCTTTATGGATTAAGGAACTGTATGAGGAAGAGGAAAAGTTAAGAGTAGAAAAGGAAGCTAAGTTGGGATTGCTGGAGAAGTTGAAGGGGTGGATAGGATGAGTTGGATTAAGAAAGTATTATGCGAATGCAAACAGAACCTAAGGCTTGTAAATAAAGATGAAATGAAGTGTTTATTTGATAAAGATGCTATACATGTTGAATTAGTTGTTAAATGTTTAGATTGTGGAAGATATAATGAATTTGGTTATAGATATTACACAGAAAAGGAGTGAATAGGATGAGTGATAAAGAATATATGAGAGAATATATGCGTAAATATAGGCTTAAAAATAAAGATAGATTGAAGGAGCAGAAGAAAAAGCACAATGAAAACTATAAGAGGAAGCTTAACGAAAGGTTGAAACAGTTAGAGGACCTAAAGAAAGAAGTTGTAGCACTAAGAAAAGAATTAAAAACATCTGAAGATTAACTTTACACTATAGCATAACAATGATATAATATGCCTAACTGGATATGTAACAAAAAGTTAGGCAGAAATCTTTTCAAAATTCTAGGTTCGTGAAGCCGATGCAAATAATTCACCGTTGGGATAATGAAGTTCCGTATTTCTTCACCCCACGTCAGATAGTGTTAACGACTATAAAATAAACGGTTAGGGTTTGGATTCGTTCTGAATGGGGCAATAACAATCATAATGGGCAGAACTGTTATGGCAAAAGTTATTGATGGTAACTAATACGGATATGAAGCGATTGGGTGACAACTCAAGGTATTTATATTACTTCTCCTAGTCTTTTCTAGGGGATAACTATATTCGCTCATGAGTTCTAATCTTAGGTATTATATATTAAATTAAAAGGAGAATAATGTTATGAATGATAAATATTTAGAGTGGGATATT
>Ga0194001_1000013_pt1 | contig 19519 bp, 18 predicted proteins | sample FLT_78_MG_FD_140316 | JGI IMG/M metagenome (GOLD analysis project Ga0194001, IMG submission 140316) | Sediment microbial communities from the Broadkill River, Lewes, Delaware, United States - FLT_7-8_MG | ecosystem: Environmental > Aquatic > Freshwater > River > Sediment | place: USA: Delaware... | reverse complement strand
TAACAAACCAAACACAACCATATCCAAAAGGGTATTTTTCATCAAATTATGAAGTGTGTTTTTTTTCTAATTATAAAGAATCAAAATTACATAATTCTGGTGTTGTTGAAGTGAGTGAAACGACAAAGAGTGACAATAGATACTCAGGGGATGGATTTTTAAAGAAATATTATGCTTTAGGTGACATAAAAATAACAGAGCATAATGTTAACACAGTCCATCCAACACAAAAGAGGGTAGATGCAATTTGTTTTTATTGTAAAATAAGCTCAACTAGCGGACATATAATTCAAGATATCTTCCTTGGCTCAGGCTCTACACTAATAGCATGTGAGAAAACAAACCGCATCTGTTACGGCATGGAATTAGACGAACATTATTGTGATGTTATAGTCCAACGATACCGAGATTTTTGCCTTAAGAACGGCATAATCTCCACTATTAAGAGAAATGGTGAAGTGGTTAAATAACGCAAGGTAAACGCATGAAAGAACACTTAAAAAAACATGCATTCAATAAAGAAACTGCATCCGAAGCGGGGAAGAAGTCTAAACGTCCTGTAAGCCTTAAAAGAGCATTAAAAGAGATGTTTCAAAAGCAATTAAAAGAAGGCGGAAAAATCACAGAGGAAAACTTTGTAAAAGCATGCGCATTATCAGGGATGAAGGGGAACGCCGGCATGGCAAAAATAATATTTGAATATATTGACGGGAAGGTCCCGCAAGACGTAAACACCAGGGATAAAACACTTGAAGAAAACCCCCTTTACAATCAACTTAAGGAAATGACGAAAAAGCATAAAGAGAAATGATCGCATGGTCCCCAAAGCAAAAGAACTTTTTTGCAAATTCCTACAACAACATTAATATATTATCCGGGTCCGTTTCTTCGGGAAAAACTTACATTTCCAATGTCAGATGGTTAAAACATATTTACGACGCCCCGCAAAATAGCTTATTAATAGCGGTCGGGAAAACCAGCGAAACTCTAAAAGATAATGTCATAAGGCCAATAATGGAAATGGACCAGGGGTTTGAACTGAACGAAACCAAGGTCCCTATGCGGTTATATTGCAAAGCCAACAACGTAGAAGTAGCATGCGGGGGCGGGGATAACTCAGCATCATGGGCCAGGATACAAGGGAAAACAACCGCCGGGGCATTATTCGACGAAGCAACCACACTACCCAAAAAATTAGTACAAAATGTTTGTAAAGGATGCCGACACGGGGGGCAATTATGGCCGGTATTTATGACATGCAACCCGGATCATCCAAACCACTATATAAGAACCGATTATATTAATAACACCAAGATAAACGCGCGAACGTGGGAATTTAGATTAATGGACAACCCGTCATTATCTAAGGAATATGTAAACCACGTTCAAAACCTTTACTCCGGGGCCGAATACCTCAGAATGATAGAGGGTAAATGGGTTATGGCAGAAGGGGTCGTGTATAAAGAATTCGACCGCGGCAAACATCTTTTTACCGATAACGATATAAAAAACGTAAGCATAAAAGAGCATGTGATCGGGATAGATTGGGGATGGACAAACCCCCTGGCAATGATTTTGTTTGCAGTGGATTATGATAATAATTATTGGTGCCTGGACGAAATTTATATTAAGAATCAGCACATAGACGACAGTTTAAAAGCTATTATGAACCAACGCGGATGGATACAAAAGAAAATTGCCTATGCTTACGCCGACACGAACAACCCGGAAAATATAACACGGTTTCGAAATACAACCGGTATAATTACGCTCCCCGCAGTAAAAGACGTTATCCCGGGGATCTCTTTAGTGCAGAAAATGACGAAGGACGGGCGCATGCGATACCACCATGCCAGGGTCCCCAATACGTTAAGCGAAAAAGACATGTATTGCTGGAAGGAAACCAAGGGTTTAACCAGGGACGACCCGATCAAAGAAAACGATCATTTAATGGACGCAGAAAGATATGTCATTTATACAAGGGAACGGGGCCGGGTCAGACTTATAAATAAAAGGGCTTTTTAATGTATATGCTTGAAAATACATTACTTTTGCTTTATAATAGTGAAAAACTTAAAAGGGGCAAAAATGCTTAATATCGGCGACGTATTCCCAACACCACAGGATCAAGCACGGATCGCGATCCAAAATAACTATGAAAACTTGCTTTTAAATAAAAGCGTTGGGAACTTCCGCATGGTTTCCCATAACGGGAAAATATCAAAACAACAAATTGATCCCATGGTCCCGCTACCTCAGACAGTCGCCGATATTTCCGGGGATCTACTTATGGGCGAAAGCCCCCGCATTAAATTACCCGATAGCAACCAAAAACCATTCGACGAATGGAAGTTTAAAACAAACTTTGAAAGCCGGTTATTAGAGGCCGCAACATATACAAGCGCGATCGGTACCGTAGTTTCTAGAATGTTTGTAATCAACGGCGAAGTTTTCTATGATTTTGTCCCGGCCAATAAAGTTATCTTTACTAAAGAATTAGGGGAAACCATAAACGCGAAATTTATTTTATCCGTTTCCCAAACGAAAAACAACGCTTTTTTAATTTATGAGATCCAGGAATATGATTTAGAAATTACCGGCGACGTTGAAACCGTCAATAAAACCGTAATATTAAAACATTATGAAATAAAGGTTAGAATATCCGATACAAAGATCGTAGAGATAACACCCATAACGGAAGAAACGATCCCGGGCCTGGATTTTCTCCCCGTTGCAATATGGCGGAACGTTGGGATCATGGGAGCTGAATTTGGCCGGTCGGACTACTCAGGAAAAGAACAACTATTTGCAGAAATTGACAATCGCATAGATCAAAATAATGATGTACTCCAAGAAAACGCGGAACCATGGAAAGCCGTTCCACCTGGAATACTTAACCAACATGGCCAACTAAACCGGGCTTCTATGGATGCCAAGATGTTTGAAAAAGCACCAGGGGGGCAAGGTGATAACGCCGTTGACATTATCACATGGGATGGGTCCTTAGACGCTTCTTTTACGCAGATCAACGAAATGGAAGATTTAATATTTTTCACTTCCCGCTTATCCAACGCCATAACCGGAAGGGGCAAGGGTGGAACCAATGACAGCGGGCGATCACTAAAATGGCAATCAATAAGCACGATCGCAATGATGAACCGGAAAAAAAGATATGCCGGGGATTTCCTTAAAACCTTCGTCGGCCAGTGGTCCATGTTATCAGCCGTTAATGATTTAACCAAAGAAGATGTAACGATCGAATGGCAAGACGGATTACCAATAGACGAAACCGAAGAAACCGCCACCACGATCGCCCAGGTAAACGCGCAGCTTATGAGCAAGGAAACCGCCGTCAAAAGACTCCAAAATCTAAATGACGAAGAAGCTAAAAAGGAACTTGAAAGGATCCAGGCGGACATTGCTTTTCAGACAGAGCAAGAACAACAAGCGAGCGTTCCAATTATCGTTTAATCTATGGCCGAATTAGCACAGATATTATTTACCGAAGCGACAACCGGAACGCAAAAGGCCCGGTTTGCTTTCATGATGCGGAAATGGAGATCCATGTTATTAAACGAATCCACCGACGCCATGAGTTTATCGGAAAAAAAGAAATGGGTTAATAAATGGCTGGCCGATTTTGAGAAAATATTTACCGACAACGAAATAAAAATTAATATCCTGGCCGGGTTTACCGGTTATTTATCCGCCGGCGGGGTAGGGGGCGAAGAACTATTTTTAAACCTTTATGACTCCACAGTAAAGGCCCTTAGTTCTAAAGACGTAACATGGGCCAGGTTGCAAAGGAATTCTTTAGCAACCAGGATCAAAAAGAAAGGTATAAAAGAACTACTCGACGAATGGGACGAATTTCTAATTGAGGCCCGGGGGCTTGGTTTGACAAGGGGCGAGATAACAAAGAATTTCATGAACACGATTGCCAAAAGTGAAACATCATTAATAGATTCGGCGGGTCGGTTATGGAAGCCCGATAACTACGCGCGCATGTATTCCAATACAAGGGATTCTGTTTTTCGTGATGAAATATTCCAGGACCAAACGATCGAATTAGGGCAAGACGTCGTCCAGGTTTCCGATCATGGGACTTCAACGCCAATATGCAAATTATACGAGGGGAAAGTATATTCATTAACCGGAGCAACGGAAGGATTGCCAATACTCCCGCAACGTCCAGGGTTCCACCCAGGTTGTAAACACGTTTTAGTAAGGCGGCCCGGGCTTTCAAATAAGGAAGCCAAAAAGATTAATTTTTTCAAAGATAAGGACATAAAAAAAGAATCCGCCAATTTTACAGAGGGTCAAAAGAAATCCATTAAACGCCAAACAAAATGGAATCTTGAAAACAGGCCCCCCAAAGGTTTAGATAATGCGTAAAGTTTACGCGTTATGGTACGGGCATGGCGCGCCCTCATACGATAAACAAACATTGATCGATTCAAAGGATCGTTTAATGGTCTTTCATTAGGAGGCAATCATGGAAGAACAACAACAACAAAACGAACAAAATTCCACAGAGGAAAAGCAACCGCGAATGTTTACCCAGGCGGAGAAAGATCGGGAACTTGCCATGCTTATTAATAAAGAGCGGGAAAAGTATTCCGACTATGACACGATCAAGAGTGATTATGAGAAACTCATGAACGAACGCAAAGAAAAAGAAATGGCGGAAAAAACCGAGGTCGAAAGACTCCAGGCGCAACTAGATGAAGTTAATTCGCAACTAGTAAACGCTAACGGTCAAATTTCCGATTTCAACAAACAAAGGGTAAAAATGACCGTTTTAGACGATGAAAAATACCGGAAATTGCCAAGAGCATATAAAAACATGGTGGACTCATCGGACGACATGGAAACGGTCCAGCAATCAGCGGAAAAAGCATTGGAAGAGTTTAACAAGGACATGGGCGGAAAAATCGGCGCTACTTTTGGGATTCCAAAAACAATAAACACCGAGATCGCCACAGAAACCAATAAACCTACGGTCATTAAAGACGCTTCCGACATTGCCGCAACTCTAAGGAATAAAATTCAATCAGCAATTAATTTAAGGAAATAACAAATGGCAAATTCTTATGTAGATGTAGCAACACAAGCCGCTATTATAGCAACCGCGTTTGATAATATGAGCGTTAAGCCGCTCCGTCCAAATTACGTTTTTGACGCAGTCGCCCAGGAAAAATTATGGAATCTTCCACAGATGCCAAACCGCGGGGACGCGCTTCAATTTACCCGTTTAAGCGCGCTAAGTGCCAACACCGGCGCCCTAGACGTAACCAGCACCACATTAGGTAGCCAAAAAAATACCTATGTCCGTGTAGCCGTTACAATGGACGCTTACGGGGATCACTCCACGATTGATACGTTCGAACTTGGTAATGAATCTTTTGTAGACGCCGTTTCCGATATGGCATTTTTAATGCAAGATCAAGGGATGAACTCAATTAACCTTTTGGCCCGTGATGTTATCGACAAAAACCAATACTCCAACACCGTTTCCGGGACTCTATCCGGTACGTATCATTACTACGCATCCAATGGGACCGCGTCCAGCATGGGAGTGTTAAAAGCGATCGACGTTCGAAAAGTAGTCGCCGACATGAAAGGCGATAACGTTAAACCGTTTGAAGATGGTTTCTACTTGGGGATCATTTCTCCAGACGTAGCCACCCAGCTACGATCCGAAACCGGTAACGCCGCATGGGGCGCCGCCGTCCTGGCTGGCGATCAATCCGTCCAACGTCGGTTTAATGGCGATCTTGGTACGTTCGAGGGTGTAAGGTTCATTTCTTCCACCGAAGTTCGAACGCAAGGCACCGGGACCGTATCCACCTATTTTATGGGTATGGACGGAGTCGGCAAGGCATTAGGGAAAAATTTGGGCGTTTCGGTTAAACCCGATCTCGACGGTCCACATTCAAACCTTTTAACTATCCGTTGGAATGCTCTTCTTGGGTACGGTATTATTCGCCGCGAAGCGATTAGAATCGTATCAAGTAGTCAATCACAACGTTAATTTATAGGGGGCTTAACGGCCCCCGTTTTTATTTATAAGGGGCGTAAAATTATGAAATTATCAGTATGTTACATTTTGAAAAACGAAGGGGAAACGATCTATAGGTCGCTGGACTCTGTTAAAACTTTTGTTAATGAATACATAATCGGGATAGACGAATCAACAACCGATAACACCCGGGAAGAAGTCGAAAGGTTTTTCAATGAAAACCAGGAAATAAAAAAAGAGATTTATAACTATACTTGGGGCGATTCTTTCGCAGATGCCAGGAACGAAGGCATGGACAAAGCAACCGGAACCCATATTTTAATCATGGACGGTCATGAATATATCCCGGAAAAATGGTTTAACATAACAGAAAATAAACAGATCCCCATGCACGTTTGCATGCCTAAGATATTAGAGCAGATCGAAAAAAGCGAATGCGACGAAGGTTTTTTGCATTTATACCAACAACCGTTTGTTGGAGAAATCCCCAATAACTATTTTTTACAACCGAGGATTTATAGAAACGGCATAGGGAAAGACGGGAAAAATAAAATGAGATTCGGGAGGGCGGCCCATAACGTGATCCGCAATAGTGACCCCGAAAAAGCGTTACAATTCCCCGAGATAATTATTATCCACGACGCCCCGAAGGAAAACCGGGACGAACGCGCCAAGCAACGCGCGAAAATGAACATTGAACAGTTAGAAAAAGATTTAGAGAAAAAGCCCGACGATGTGCGCGCCCTTTTTTATTTGGGAAACACTCACATGGAAGTTAGCGAACATGAAAAAGCCCTGGCTGCTTTCCAGCGATATATAGATTGTAACGGCCCCAATACATCGGAGAAATACCAGGTGTATTTTCACATGGCATTAGAAAACAGGGCATTGAAACGAAACGCACAGGCCATGGATTGTTTACACCACGCCATGCGAATCCAGCCCATGCGCCGTGACGCTTACATTATTGCCGGGGATATCTGCACGGATAACGACGATCACGAAAGGGCGTTACATTATTATAATACTTGTCTTATTATTAACCCCGAACTATCGCGCATGTTTTCCAACGGGGCCACAAGCACATGGATGCCATACCAGCGTGCCGCCTATGCTTACGAATCAATGGGTAAAATAGAAAAAGCAGTAAGCCATTTACGAAGGGCCATGCGGTTTGTTCAAACGCCCGAATGGGAAGAAAAAATTAAAACCTGGACGGGAGCAAAAAAAAATATTTTAGTTATCGACGCGATCGGATCTTTCACAAAGGAATTCATAGCGTTTTTAAACAAGAAATGCAACGTGATTTTATCAAAGAAATATGATCGCTACCTGGCCGAATGGGCGGATCATATTTGGCAAGAATGGGCCGACGGCAATTTAGCGGAAAACATCATGCCAGGGAAAACAACCGTTAGGATCCACGGTTACGAAGCGTATACGAACATGAATTTAATAAACCAGGTCCCATGGGAAAAATACAATGCCATTATTCCCGTAGCCGGACATATCTTCGACATGCTCCCGGAAAAAGCAAAGCAGAAAGCAACCGTTATTCAAAACGGCGTAAACCTGGACAAGTTTTATATTAAGAACCGTAAACGAACGCCCAATAGCATAGGGATTGCCGGTTTACTGAACGTAAAGAAAAACCCCATGCGACTTGCTAATTATATCGTAAACAATCCCGACAAGGCGTTTAATTTAAGGGTAGAATGGCAAGACCCATTTTTAAAAAGCGCGTTTGAATACGAAACCAAGGATTGTAAAAACATTATTTATCATGGCCGGTATGATGATTTAAACGACTTTTGGAACCAGGTTTCCTATGTTATATCGACAAGCGACATAGAATCGTTCAGCTTTAACATAGCCGAAGCCATGGCATGTGGTTGCCATCCGTTAATATACCCCTGGAAAGGTGCGCGCGATATTTGGCCCGCCGATTCATTCATAAAGGGTAATAAACTCAGGTTAAAACCGGCCAGGGACATGGACGAAGAAAGGGCGTATATTGCAAACAATTATCCATTAGACATGAGTTTAATGTCAATGGGAAAAATATTAATAGGGGAAAAATCATGATGTATACGGAAGATCATTATAACAAGTTTTGGGAAAATATTATAAACCAACTACCAAGGGGCGGATCCTATAGATTCGACCAACGGGCGGAAGCGTATGGGAAAATAATGGATTTAATACCGGAAGGGTCGACGGTTTTTGATTATGCATGCGGACTTGCCATGGCATCGATTAAATTATCTAAGGATAAAAAATGTAAGGTTGCCGGGTGCGATTTTTCAAGCGTTGCTATTAACTACGCTAAAAAGGAAAGCGGGGGCGACTTCCGCGCAACAGATAAGGTATTCGGGGGTCCTTATGATTTTGTTATCCTTTCGCATTATTTAGAGCATATCGACAACCCCGCGGAATTCTTAAATGAATTATTTAAGTTTACTAATAACATTATCATTTCATTGCCTAATAATTTTCGGCACATCGGCGAGCATGAATTAATGCAATGGTCGAACTGGACCGAGTTTAACGAACTATTTAAGGACTTTACTTTTAAACGCGTGGATCAAGGGTACACGACCAAAACACACCACGCATGGCACCACCCAATATTTTTATTCACAGAGGAAAAAAACATGCACCAAAATTATATTGAAGAAAAACCAGTTAAGAAACCAGCAAAGAAAAAACGTAAAGTAAACGCAAAAAAAAAGAAGATCACAACGGTAAATGTAGAAAAAACCGAAAACATAGAGTAATATAATACTTAATTAGGGGCGGGAAATATTATGGATAAAGTAAGTATTATAATTATCAACTATAACGACCGTTTAAGGGTTAAACGGGCAATAGATAGCGCATTGGGTCAAACTTGGCAAAATAAGGAAATTATTTTAGTCGACGACGGATCCGACGCCGAAACAAGGGAGATTTATACAGAGTATGAAAAACTTTCGAATTTTAATCTATTGCAATTAGAGAGGGACGATCCAACGGCGCGGACTCCATCCCGGGCGAGAAATGCCGGGTTTAAGGTTTGCGAAGGTGAATATGTTTGCTTTTTAGATAGCGACAATTATTATGAAAAAACTTTTATCGAAGAAATGATGAAAACGGGGAAAGATGTTTCATTTTGTGATTGGGAGATCATCGGTAAGCAAAATTACCAGGTTAAGATTAACCAGGTTTGGAGCCATGACGCGGATATATTAAAGAATTATTTAATGTATACTCACTTGGATCATCAGTGTTTGCTTATTAAGCGTGATTTACTCACGAAAATAAATGGCAACCAATTGCCCTATGATGTAAGACTCCCCAGGTCCCAAGATTGCGATCTAATAGTCGGGTTAATGCTTTTGACTAAAGATTGGAAACACGTTGATAAAAATTTGTTTAAGTTTGAAAAGCACGAAGAAGATCAGATGAAACAAATTGCATCTATCCACGGGAAAACCCTATGGAGTCTAAAACGTGGGCTTAATATTCAATGGTTGCTTGGAGTAATCCAAAACAACGCCATGCTTATCTTGTCATTTCATAAAGCCATAAACGATTATATCAATAACGGCGAATGGGCCGAAAGTTACGAAAAAAGCGAGTTTAAAATGTTATATGAGCAATTCGGTGACATTATAAACAACGAACGGAAGGAACATGGCGGACCAAAAACATAAGGTTAATAAATGACAACTGAACTTTTACAGATCCAAGACTCAAAATCTAATGTGAAAGTAACGGATCATGCGCTCCATGTAGGGATCGCGGGAACGTCGGGAAACATTGCGAAAGTAAACGACTCCGGCCAGGTCCACACGGTCATGCGTGGGATGGTAGACGATAAAAATTCTACACAGGACAATTTAAACCCCGGCGGAGTTTTCACGGGGTCCGCGACAGATACCATGGATTATTCAGCCATTACGATAATAGTTCATACGGATCAACCATCCGCCGAAAATGGGTTAAAAGTGGAGTATTCATCGGACCAAGTGGAATGGGTAACGGGCGAAGAGTATAATATCGTAGGCGGGGCAACCAAGTTTTTCACCCCGACATTACAAGATCAATATTATAGGCTAAGTTATACCAACGGAAGCGCAACCACAACGGATTTTCATATTCATGCGACTATGCGAAAGACTCCGATCAAGTGGTCCAGCCATAACATAGACGACCCGATCACGGACCAGGACGACGCGGAATTAGTAAAGGCCGTTTTGACCGCTAAAAAGGACGACGGGGAATATATAAACATAGGCGCGACAAATAACGAAAATTTGCGGGTTTCCGTCCAGGAATACGGCGACACCCCCGCGATCGACGCTTTCGACCGTTTGAGAATTTCCGAACCGTTTACAATATTCGATTCAAAGCAATTACACGACAAACAACCTTTATTTTGGGACGAAGAAACAGGGGGATCCGCAACAAGTACCCATTCAAGTATAGATGCCAACGTTGCCATGACAGTAACGGCGAGCGCGTCCGATTATGTTATTAGGCAAACAAAGCAAAGGTTTAATTATCAACCTGGCAAAAGCCAACTAATATTTTTTACATTTCAAAGCCCCCAGGTTTCCGGGGTAGATAGCCGAATGGGTTTATTTTCCGGGACCGGAACAAATAATCTAACACCGAATAACGGTATTTTCTTTGAATGTAACGGGACATTATCATGGAACGTTGCCAAAAATGGGAGCATAGCAGAAACCGCAACACAAAGCAATTGGAACGTTGATCCCCTGGACGGAACCGGGGCAAGCGGGATCACGCTGGACATGACAGCAACGCAAATCGGGGTCATTGATTTTGAATGGCTAGGGGTAGGGCGGGTCCGCGTGGGGTTTGTTATAGATGGTTTAATTTACTATTGCCATTATTTTAACCATAGTAATGATAATACTTTTACCAGCGTTTACATGTCGTCGCCGAATCTTCCGCTTAGATATAGCATAGAAACCGACGGCACGAACGGATCAACACTTGATCATATTTGTTCATCGGTAATCAGCGAAGGCGGGATCGAGAAAACCGGGATCCTTCGTTCAGTAGATACGGGGAATACTTATTTAACTAGTTTAAACACTGGCAATAGTTATGCATTAATAGGCATTAGATTAAAAGCCGCTTATAATGATGTAACAATTATCCCGGAAGGACTTTCTATATTTCTAGGGACCAACGACGCTTTTAAATGGCAACTACAATTAAACCCGACGATCGCCGGCACGTTTACATATAACGATTTAGCCAATAGCGCGGTTCAATATGCTACGGGCGGAAGTACCAACACGATCACAACCGATGGGATCGTTATATCTTCGGGGGGCGGGTCGACATCTACAAGGCAAAGCGATTCGGATTTACAAACCGCTTTACGGATAGGCCAAACGATCGGGGGGGTTATGGACGAATTAGTTTTAGTTATCCGCCCATTTAGCACAAACCTTTCAGCATGGGCCGGGTTAAACTTTAGGGAGTTATTATGAGCATTAAAACCAGCATTGGAACGCCAACGGCGAACAGTTATGTAAGCGTAGCAAGTGCGAATACTTATTTTAGAGAACTTGAAGCCGGGTTATTATGGGACGAAATATCTTCTTCCGGGACCGTATCGCAAACGGCCAGGAAAGAAAACCTATTAAAACAGGCGACCAGGGAGATAGATAATACATACCGTTTTCATGATAGTAAATACAACCCCGGGACAATAGGTCAATCAAATTACCAGGCGTTAGAATTCCCCAGGACTTCGAACATAGACGCGGACTCTAATTTATACATACCCGACGAGATCAAATATTCAACTTATGAACAAGCCGGGTGGATTCTTCAACGGGGGCAACAACGTTATACCCAAGACGGGACATTAATTACCCCGCCTTATTTTAGTAATCAAGCATATAATTACATGAAAGGATGGATTAACCGAGGTATAAAAGCCGTTGGATCGTATAGCTGGCAAAGGGGCTTATAATGGCAAGATCGGAAACCCTGGAAGAATTTACAAAAAAACTTCCGTCCTTTCCCGTAGTAATCCAAAAGCGTATATTAAAAGATTGGCAAACATACACGGATGAAGTTTTTGCACAATCTCAAAACGAGGTCCCGATCGCGTCGGGGGCATTGCTTAGGAGCGGATCTGTTTTAAACGCCAAAATAACCAGCAACGGGATAGAATCGGCGATCGTTTATAATCTACCTTATGCCAGGAAGATTCATGACGGCGAGGATTCCAAAGGAAGGACAATTAATTTAAAGCCAGCGGGGTATGTTTACCCGGACGGGACAACGAAAGCCCGGGAAGGGGAATATTTATTTTTAGAAGAACCGGCCCGAACTCAACTGGACGACGTAACAAAAGCCATCAGTAAATCTATCTCAAAAGCATGGGCGTTATTATGAGCAGTTTGACCCGCATAAAAGATTTAATAAATAATCAAATATCAGACGGAAGAAACCGCATGCCCGCCGTCGTCAATTCGGGCGTCGAAACATACCCGCAAAACGGGATCGTATTATTTTATACGAATGATCAAGTAGATAATGAGATCCTGGCATTGGGAAGGAAAACAAAGATCGGCTTATATTCCCAAGGTGTGCAAATTGCAATCATGCATGAAAGATACGACACATGCCGGGACATAGCATTTCAAGTATTAGAATTTATAAATGTGAACATGCCAACGGGGATCACTATGACACCGCAAGGCGCGCCAAGTTACGCGGGGATTAATGGACAACGGGGCCAGCATATTTATACAATTGATTATCAAATGAAAGGAGATAAATAGCCATGGCAAAATTGAACGGATTAGGCGAAATAACATCGAATTTCTTGTTGAATGATTTTAACGTTTACGTTATGAATACCAGCGCGACCGGCGGGTATGATTCCGGAGATTGGGAACTATTAGGGTTTACCAGTGCGGAAAAAAACGTTAATCGAGTTCAAGAGAAATACGAAAAAGAGGGGAAGATCCCCCGCGTGGTTCAATACACGAAAACGATCCGAAAGGGGTTAGAACTTTCTTACGAGCTAAGCAATTTCAACACATCTTTCGCGGCGGAAATACAACAAGCGACCCTTGTTTCTTTGGGCGGAACCGGAACCCAATTGGACAGCGGAACTCAGGAAGCTACGAAAGTTTATCGCGCTTATTTGCTTACATCGGATTTAGACGACGGAACCCATTACAATATTGTAATTCCGAAATCTGATACGCAATTGGCGGGAGAACAAACCGTAGGCGGGGAAACGGAAACCGTTTGGCCATTAGTGACCAAAGCAGTTTACAACCCGGCCGCAACCGCGACAAAAAACTTATATTATGAACAATGGTTAGATTCTTCGGTCAGTGCGACCGCAGTAATTCCACCAGGATTCTAAATAATGCCCCTTCGGGGGCTTTTTCTCAAAGGGGCAAACAACATGGATATTAAAACATTAGAAAAAAGTATAGTAGTAGACGACGGACATTTATTACTTCAAAAACCTATTGAAATGGTTAAGTATGGTAAAAAGGTAATGATCAAGCCGGTCAATTGGTTTTATGAATGGAAAGATTTTTCCTACGCGCTTGGTATATGGTTGCATTATTATTATGTTGTTTGCATGAACTCAAAGATCCCGGATAACTTAAACGATTTAAAAGAGTTTAAACAAAATGTAAGATCAACCATAAGCCATAAAAAAGCATTTAAGATGCTCATGAAAATATGCGGGTATTCGGGTTTTAAGCTCCGTTGGATGAAAAAGAATTTTACTCTAGACGATTGGATAGAAACCTTTATGGTGGTTTTTTTTTTCAATCTTCAAGTCACGAAAAAAAACTTGTCCGACGCGTTAAAAGCAATTGGAAAAGCCCGGTTATTATAGACAATAGCATGGGCGATACATATTTATGGTTAAAACGGGAATTATTCATGAGTGACGCAGAAATAAAGGATTTAACGGTCCCAAAATTAAACATGCTTTTACAACGAAACAACGAACCCGTTTATAAAAACGAACTTGATCAAAAACTATACCAAGGAAAATAAATGCCCGACGAAACCAAAGATTTACTTGTACGGTTGACCCTGGAAAACAAACAATTATTAAAAGCAAATCAGAAAACCCAAAAAGCATTTAAAGAAACGGAAAAAAAAGCGAGTGCATTAAAAACGGGCGTTGGGAAATTAAAAGCCGGTTATGCTTTACTTGCCGGGGTTATGGCGGGCGTAGTAGTTAAAGGATTTTCCGCAGTAATAAAAAAAGCATCGGACGCGCAAGAAACCGTTAGTAAATTCAACACCGTTTTTAAATCAGTGAGAAAGGAAGCCGATCAAGTATCAGCTAATTTATCTAAAAATTTCGGGCTTTCCAGTGTTGCCGCTCAAAAGCTATTAGGCGATACGGGTGATCTATTATCCGGGTTTGGGTTTACCGGTAAAGCGGCCCTTGATCTTGCCGAACAAACAAACAAATTAGCCGTTGATCTTGCTTCATTCACGAACATAGAAGGCGGGGCGGAACGTGCTTCCAAGGCATTAACTAAAGCGTTAATAGGTGAGCGCGAAAGCGTGAAAGAATTAGGGATCGCGATCCTGGAAAAAGACGTAGTCGAGCAAGTCGCGCTTAATAGGTCGAAGGGTTTAACATTCGAGAGTGAAAGACAAGCCAGGGCGATCGCTACATTGGAACTAGCAACTAAGCAAAGTAAAAACGCGATCGGGGATTTTGCCAGGACTCAAGATTCTTTAGCCAATAGTGCGAGAGTTTTAAAAGCCGGGTTTGATGATCTCCTGGTAACATTGGGGACTAAGTTTATACCAATTGCAACGAAAATAACCAAGGCATTAGGCGGGTTAATTAAATCTGATGATGAATTGACAGGGTCAACGGAAACATTAATAACTACTTACAACACATGGCAAACGGCATTAAAAAAGACCGCGGATGAAATCGACGGCGTTTCCGAAGAACAACAAGCGTTGAACGAACTACAGGAAGCGAGTGCGAAACTAGCATTTTTTGAACAACTGGAAAGCATCAATAAATCATACGAAAACCAGCGGGAAGAAGTCGGAAAGCTAACGAAGAAATCAAAAGAGTACGCCGATGCAGTAAAGGAAGGGGAAGAGGCATTATTTGAAGCCGAAGTGAGAGGAAAGGAAAGCGTAAAGGTAGACGTCCAAAGGGGTATTTTTATAAAAGAATTAAATACGCGCACATTATCATTAAACCGAGCCGAAAAAGAATTGGCCGAAACGAAATTGGCGGGCATCCAGGCCGGGACCGCCGCCGCTAAGAAAAACGCAGAGATCGAAAAATCTGTTTCAAATTTAGCCCAGGCGCAGATCGCGTTAAAAGATATTGACGTATTGCAACTAATCACAAATGAACAACTTAAAAAAGCAGTGGAAAAACGCGTCGAAGCTATAAAGGCGGGAACCGTTGCAACTAAAAACGACACGGACGCGAACAACGAAAATATAAATTCTTTAAAAGCGCAAACAACCGAAACCGAAGAGCAGACTAAAAAGAAAATAGAATTATTAAAATTTCTAGGCCAGGAACGACTAGCAGAATTGGAAGCGGTCGAACAAAAAAGACTTGAACTAATTTCGACTAATAAAGAGCAAGAAGGAATTATAAACTCAGCGGCGGCGGCGGAAAAAAGAAGGATTAACCAGGAAGCCGAAGAAGCGATCCGCGCCGAAAGGTTGCAAACTTTAACGCAAGGAATCCAACAGGCGCAACAGTACGCTAACCAAGTAGCCGGGATCACAGAATCATTTTTAAGCAATGAATTAGAAAAACAAAAAAACAAAGACGATGCAAAAATAGCATCAGAAAAAAAAGCAGTAGACGAAACAATAAAAGCATTAAAATTGCAACGGGACCAGGGAATAATTACCGAGGAAGATTTTGTAAGATCAAAAGAATCATTGATCGATTCGCTGGACGATAAAGAAAAACAGGCGCAAATAAGGGAAGCGAAACGACAAAGGAAAGCCGCGATAGCTTCCAGGGTGGGCGCATTATTCGACATAGCCGCCAATACTGCCGTGGCGATTTCAAAAGCTATCTCATCATTTCCAACTACCGGGGGGCTTCCGTTTTCTGCTATTAATGCCGCGTTAGGAGTAGCGCAAGCCGCCGCGGTAGCATCAAAGCCCTTGCCACAAGTTCCGGCATTTCAAGCGGGCGGGGTTATATCGGGATTAAATAACCCAATAGGCCGGGAAGATGGAATAATAGCCGCTCAGAACGGGGAATCGGTTTTAAATAGACAAGCAACCGCAGTATTGGGATCCGATGCTATTAACGCATTAAACGCGGGTAATAACCCAGTGCGCGCAAATGTTACGATTAACGTAAACGACGGGCGGGACGCGGTCGAAATCCTGGACGACTATTTTAAAACGCGCGGGACAAGCGAAAGGGGGCTAGCGTTATGAGTTTTATAATAACAACGGTTGATGATTTTTATACATACACCGCATTGACAAGCGACGGGGGCGCGGTTGTTGATGAATGGGAGATCGAAAACGACAACAAAAAAAGCAACACGCAAGGATTTATGCGAAAGGTAGAAAAAGGACGGACCAGGGCAAAAGCCAGGGTTTCAATTGCCGATAGTAAAAGCAACCTTGAAAGCGTGGTTTTAAAAATGCTTACATACCCGGCCAATGTTGCCGTAACATTTCCCCGCAACATACCAGGCAAAACAACGAACGTCGGGGAATTTGTTATGGAAGATTATAAAATAGTTAGAGAATTCAACGACGGGAACGACCAGGAAATAATTATTATTTTAACCGAGGTTTTGGGATGAAACAAGCGGGAACGGGAACCACTACAGAAATATTATTATATGATGTAATTGGCGGAGCGTCCCCGAAACCGATTATAAAAACCGAATACTATTCGGATGCGGTCAGCACATGGATCCCGTTTGATTATGATTTAGAAAGCCGGTCCATCGAAATATCGACGGAAAATAAAAGATACCAAAGTTATTCATTCATGCCCCCAGTAAAAACCATGAATATGGTTATAAACAATTACGGTCAGCTATATTCCACCGGGGCCGGGGATGCGAAATCGAGTATTTTAAAAAAGAATCTTCCCATTAGATGTTTCTCAGGGTACGAACTTAACACCTCTTCGACCGCTTCCGTTGTCGACGATTTAACCAACTTATCTAAATATGTACATGCCCAAACCAGCGGAACCGCGGTTACATTGGATATTTCATCATACACGGGAACCATGGCCCCGGGCGTCCTTTCGCCTTTATACGGAGCGACCGTTTATAGTGGGGCAACATACGCATACCCCGGTTATTATGGAAAAACATTTAGACTTTTTGATTATGAGAAACCGGGCAACATAGCGATCCAAGTAAATTCAAATAAATTTTCTTTTAAATATCGTGAAGGGAAAACAAAGAATTTTGTAAACGCTCCATGGTCAAACTTCGCGACCCTTTCAACGGGTACGAATAATTTTAGTTTATCAAAACATCGGGACGTAAATTATATTGAAACGATCACGCGGTTTAATACTAACGTATGGTCAACGGCGGACGAAATAAATAATATTACAATGGATTATAGTTCATACGGATTATTATTTAAGCGCGGAACGTATATATTAGATGAACCAATTTACGCCGACAAGGTAAACGCAACGGGCCGGGATAAACTGCGTAAAGCATTAGAAACCGAAATAAATAGCCCAAAATTAACAGAGGTTAAAACGGTACAATCCAGGTTTACTGAAGTTTTAGACCGGTGCAATATTGATTATGATACAAATGATTGGGATACCATTTCGACGACGGCCAGCATAGCCAACGCGACGATCGCCGAAACACTTAATAATACTTCCGCTTGGAAATTTTGCGATCTTTTAATGGACGCTATAAACGCCGGGTCAGATGATATTTATTTCCGGTTTGATGAGGACGGAAAAGCGGTTATAAAAAAATTAGAAACGGACAAAGAAACCGATTGGGTAACGCATTATAAATTTAATATTGAAAATGTTTCTAAAAACTTCGATTCAGAAACCCAATTGCAACGGGTTACATGCGTTAATAAAGATATAACCGTAGAAGCGGAAGAACTACTCAAAACGGCGATCACAGGGTCCGCGGTTTCTTCTTCTTTGCATGTAACATACGGGACAACGGCCATGTATGTTAGGTATACCGATTCATTAGGCGGGATAGTAAGCGAAACGAACAGGACCAACACGGCGATCGACTTCGAAGTCAAAGAAGGTCAACCTCATACCATATTGATTTATGGATGCCACCCGAAAAACATAACGGATCAAATTTGGGCGGAAGCCGGGAACGCGGAAAACATTTTAAATAATAATGGGTCAACGTATAAAAGAATAAACCCCTTCATGGATAGCGTAAAGGCGAAAGCATACGCAGATTATATTATATCCAGGAACGCGGATCCAAAATATAAAATGACAGTGACCCAACAAGCAAACCCACTTTTAGAGGTCGGGATCGACAACATAATGGTATTCGATAAATACACTTTTACAGATAATATTTATGGGTTAAACTCAATTAGCGAAAAATGGAATAATCCAAGTTTAAAAGAAAGTATAGTTTTAAGGGATCGCGGTTTTGATTTAGGCGCGTTAATATGGGATCGTAACGGATATGATCCAGGAATAAACGATCTTAAATGGGATATAGGTTTTACATGGGATCTTGATTTAGGGCCGAACGCGACAGAGGATCCCACAGATTATGAAAATAAAAAAGAAGTACAATTTGCATAGGAGCGAGCATGGCAAGTAGCGATTTAAATTTAAAATCGGTTAGTTTTCAAAACCAGTTAAGAAGTAAACCGGTACGAGAAAATTTTACAGACATAGAAAACAATTTCAATTCTTTAAGGGCGGAAGTTTACGCGTCGATCGCTTCCACCGCTTCGGAAATAACAAGCGCGCGGGATAACTTCGGGAATCTTTCGGATAACATACATGTGCGGCGGGTATTCGGGGATCGAATTGCAACGGGCGGGATCATTACTCCAACAACACCCAATTCAATGCGGGTGCATGTTTCCGCCGGTGAGGGGTTAATAAATGGAGTCGGGGTCGATTGGACAAGCGCAACAAGCGGGACCGTGACCGCGCCCGTTTCTAATAGCCGTTATGATCTTATTGTAGGTAATACAGATAACAGTATTTCTATAGTAGCGGGGACGGCAACGGCAAGCCCGGCAATTCCTGGCATAGCGAAAACCCAATACCCGATCGCCAGGTTAAAGATCAACGCGACAACGGGAACTCTCACAAATAACCACATTTTACAGTATAACAAAATCATTGCAAATTCTCAGATCGGGGAAATTATCGCAATTCATCCCGATACTAGATCAACTTATGGGCCGAACTTATACCACTATTCACCATGCGACGGGGTCGAATTAATGGATTCTAATTTTATCAGG
>Ga0194001_1000010_pt1 | contig 30368 bp, 23 predicted proteins | sample FLT_78_MG_FD_140316 | JGI IMG/M metagenome (GOLD analysis project Ga0194001, IMG submission 140316) | Sediment microbial communities from the Broadkill River, Lewes, Delaware, United States - FLT_7-8_MG | ecosystem: Environmental > Aquatic > Freshwater > River > Sediment | place: USA: Delaware... | reverse complement strand
CCCTTATAGGCGGTATTGGCGGCGCGTCAATAGTTGATGGAATCAAAAGTATGTCCAGGATCGGCAAGCAATGGTCGCTCCCGGATTTAGGCGGTAGCTACAAAGACTCTCAAGGTGCTCAAACCATGAGACAAAGATCGTTAAATGCTATTAGAACAAGCCAGTTTAATATTAGATCAGAACTCGGGAACGAGGCTCTTCGCATATCCGGCTTATAAATCTTACCACAATCTGTACTTAACTCACAATAACTGAACTAACCTATGGAACTATTCTTATGAATAACCCTTCCTATGTTCTCGACACTAACGTGATTATTCATGATCCGCGTGCCCATTATTCATTCAAAGAAAGTAAAGTAATTATTCCTATCACAGTACTAGAGGAGTTAGACAAGTTCAAATCAGGCAATGACCTGAAAGCGAAGAATGCCCGCGATTTTATACGGGACATTGAATCAAAGAAACACGAATGGCTGACATTCAGTTTACTGGAAGATGCCAACGAAACAGTAAATGACAATAAGATACTAGCCTGTGCTATTGCTGAAAAGGCTGCTATTGTAACAAAGGATATTAATCTACGGATAAAAGCACAAGCTTTTGGCGTGCCCGCGCAAGATTATGATGTCGACAAGGTATCAAACATCGAAGACCTGTTAAGAAAGACAAGAGTTGAAGAAGCTAGATATCCTGAATTAATGGAGAGTTTATTTACCGAAGAAGACGGCGTTCAGATAATTGACGGATGCTATGATCACAATGAATACTTCATATTAAAAAGTGGTACAGCTTCTGCACTGGTCAAGTATGATGACACAGATGCAAAATTAAGAGTAGTAAAGACTCGTACCGTTACTGGAGTAACCCCAAAAAATGCCGAGCAAACTTTTGCTATTGACGCTCTTATGAATGATGATATTCCATTAGTTGCCCTTACTGGTAAAGCAGGTACAGGCAAAACTCTTATGGCATTAGCTTCTGCTATTGCTGCCAAACGCAATTATACACAGATATTCCTTGCTAGACCTACTGTAGATATGGAAAGAGATATTGGATTTCTGCCCGGATCGATGGAAGAAAAGCTGGCTCCTTACCTGGCTCCATTCCATGACAACCTTAAGTTCATCCGAGAACTCATGGCTGAAAAGACACAGAAGACTCTCGACAAGATGAAAGAAGACGGCAAGATTCAGATCGAGGCACTTAACTATATTCGCGGGCGATCACTCCCAAGGGTTTATTTTATTATTGATGAAGCACAAAACTTAACCCCACATGAAGTTAAAACAATAGTAACAAGAGCTGGTGAAGGCGCTAAATTAGTATTCATGGGCGATCTTGATCAGATAGACACACCTTACCTGGATCAGTCCAGTAATGGATTAGCTTACTTGATAGACAAAATGTCAGGACAAGAGTTATTCGCTCACGTAAAATTGGTCAAAGGTGAACGCTCAAAATTAGCAGAATTAGCAAGCGATATATTATAACACACCCCTATCCCCAGACACCGATGGCTAAGAAGACAGTTAAGAAAAGAAAAACTAGATCTATTTACTCAACAGAAAAGTATAAAAAGTGGCGCAAGAGGATATTCCGGCGCGACCACCACAAATGTAGATTGTGCGGCGTTCAAGGTGTGACTTTGAACGCCCACCATATAATAAGAAAGGCGGATCACCCCAACCTTACCTACGTAACAGATAACGGAATTACACTTTGCGAGAGCTGTCATTACGTTGTTACCGGTAAAGAGAAAGTATTCGCTCCCCTATTCCAGCATATCAACAACGCTACTTTGACAATAGAATATGTGCGCGATTTTTTCGCCCATCTCGCGAAGTACCACCATTCCCTGATAAATCAATTAAAGGGATACGAGAAGTGGACACTTATACCTGAAACACTGGTGAAGCACATTAAAGTATTCCAAAGTAGTCAATTAAAAAAATTGATGAACAATAAAAGAAAAACCCAATGACAGATCCAATGCAAGATGTACATGAATTAGAAATGATGGAAAGAGCTATATACTCTAATCCATACAAACATTTCTATCATAAGATAGAGCTTGCCCAGTTCGATGCCGAATCAGGCGTAGCCGTAGAAGATTATGAAGATGCACCGTATGACGCAGAAGTCCATCAGGAATATCTTGATGAAATGCTAACAGCCGCCAAAAAGAACAAGGCTGCACATTTAGCTGAAGCTATGAAGTTTGATCCTGCATTTATGGTTGACCCTGTAAATCAGCATTATAAACCACTGCTTAAAAAAGCTTTGGGTGAAGATAAATATAACGCCCTTTCTGAAGAACAGCTGATGGAAGTGGTAGCTCTTATTGACCCTGTTACATGGGGTGAGAAGTATCTATTACAAACTAATGGTAAGAATGGGAAGTGGGAACCAAGGAACTCAAGGAGAGGTATTCCCTACCAGTCTATGTTGATTCGATCAAAGTCGAAGAATATAGCCGCGCGAGCGGGTAGACGTATTGGTAAAACAGCCGCCCTGGTTGTGAGACTACTCCATAAAGCTTTTACTTTTACTCCCGGTCCAGGTAAACCGACTTTTAATATGGTAATGTTTACCCCGAACCAGTCACAGATCAATGTGATATTTAAGATGATGGAAGTCTTCATTGATAAGAATCCTCATCTTATGAGTATGGTTGCCGGAAGTGAGAAGAAAATCCCTACCCGTAGAAACCCCCAGACGATGCTAGAGTTAACGAATGGCGTAACAATATTTGGGTTCGTGTCTGGATCAAGTGCGATTCGTGGTTCTGCTGCTGATGTACTGGTTCTTGATGAGGGATCTTTCTTAACAACAGAAGATACTGATGCTGTAGTTGCTCTATTAAATGAGCATGAAGATGTGGAATTCTGGGTGTCTTCGACTCCTAAAGGTTTGAAGGATTACTTCTACGAAAGAGTTCATGATAAGGATACTGTTGACTTCTACTTCCCGACTGATAAGTTTCACCCTGGGTGGTCACATCAGATGGAGCAAACATTTAGATCACAGTTAACTGAAGCTGGTTACAACCATGAGGTTTTGGCTGACTTCTCTGCTGATGGTGAAGGTGTTTTTCAGGCTCCTTTTGTGGAAGCCGCGCAAACTGACTATGAATATGATGACTGTAAGTATGACCCTAACTGGCTCTATGGTATAGGGGTTGATTGGAATGATACTGCTAACGGTTCTCAAATAGTAGTTGTAGGGTATAATCCAAAGTACAAGGAAGAATGCACGAAACCATATAAGGTTGTAGATAAGCGATCTGTTTCTGTTGAGGGATGGACGCAGACTACTGCTGTAAATGTGGTAAGGGATATGAATCGGAAATGGCAGGCGTCATTTGTATATACCGATTATGGATTTGGCGCGACCCAGAATGAGCTTTTACACGATATAGGACGTAAGGCTTTGAAGGGATCTATTGATCATAGACTGGTTGAATCAAAGTCTATTAACTTCTCACAGAAGTTTGAGGTGCGCGATCCATGGTTGCAAAAGAAGATTAAGAAGCCCGCCAAACCATACATGATTAACAATGCTGTCAGGATCTTTGAAGACCTGAATATAGAGATTCCGAAAACTGATGAATGGTTATCTAAGCAGTTATTAGGATATACAATTGATGCGATCTCTCCTCTTGGTATTCCGAGATATGCAGCAGACCCAAAAATGGGCGACCATCAACTAGATGCTTTAGTTTTAGCCCTCCTTGGATTTCACATGGAATTAAGTACTATGGGCAAGCCTATAGTAGATAGTTCCATAGGGTTCACAACTCTTGGTATTCCGTTAGGATTTGCCAGAACCAACCCGAATGCTCCACAAATGAATGAACATGACCGGAGACTTCAAGCAGATAAAGACAGAGAACGCAAAGAAGTGGAAGACGCAAACCGTCCATCAAGGCTATTTGAACCTGCCACTATAGGGATAGCCAGAAGAGTAAAACCAGAAAGAGTTGGGCTCAGAACATATATGGCTCCCCGTAAATCAAGAAATACTTTTTAGGAGAAACAATGCAAGACTTTCAATTATTCGTAAAACATCAGATATCTGGAAAATTTATCAACATTAGTGAGAAGTCTATTCCAATGATATTAAATAAATTAGGCGGCGCAGAAGTATGTCTCGCCTATAAGAATGTATCAGATCAAATACTTAGCAACATATCTGTTATGGGTACAGGAATGGCTGCTGCAGCTAACGTTACTTCAGCTGTTACTACTGGTTATCAGTCGCCTGCAGATGATGATTATGCCGCCGGAATCAGCTATGCTGCTTCTCCAGAGTTAAAAGAACTCTATCCAGGAGAGATGTTCAAGCTGTATATAAGAGGTGCTCACGTTGATGCCGGTGGTAATCCAACAAATAGCAAAATCGATTTCAGCAAGTTTACGCTTGACTTAACATATGACCGATCCCTTATTAGTTTGACGGATCTTGAGGGTTTCTTTGAGTTTACAGAAGCATATAACTCTGCGACAACTTCCAGTTCTTATCCAGCTTTGACAGGAACGATTATTAATGCTACGACCGTACCTGTAATAAGAGGAATCGGCGGCGCATATTTAAGGTCTTCCGGTGATAGAATTACATATACAACTCCTACAATGACAGAGATATCTGTATTATTCAAAGGGATTGTAGATTATGTAGAAGATATTCAGCCTATACTCAATGTAGGTAACGTCACTGTTGGTGTGGATGCCGCGCGAAAACCCTATGTTAAAATTAATGACCATATAATCACTTCAGATGTTGACCTCTATGATTATAACGAAGAAGCTCTCCTTGGTTTCTCTGCTACCACAAAAGATGATGTAATAATCTTCATTGATGGAGAAGCAGTTGAGACTACTCTTACTGAAGGAGTCGGAGCTGATCTTGTAGTTATTACAAACGGACAGACTGGTACAATCGGAAATGACTCAACTGATCAGTTATATGGCGATATAGATACACTGGCAATATACTCCAAATACAAAGAAGCCAGTTTTCATACAAACTTTTTTAGGACATATAGATAATGTCAACATCAAGAGGATCACAGTCTAATCCTGCCTTCATAGGAATGTGGAATCCGGAAGCTGCCCAAAATGTAAAGAATGCTCTTTCTATTAATAGAGAGCCGATCGATTACACAAAGGATCAGATGATACAATTATATCTGATGCTATACCCATTTATTGCGGCGGATTTCTCCCACAGGGATGACCTCTTTAACTGGGCAAAGAAACAATTAGAACAGCAAACAGAGAAAGTCGATGAGCTAAATGAGAAGCTTGCTACACTTAAATCTGAACTTGATAGTCATGCACATATTGGCAATATGGGGTCTCCTACTTCACCAGCTAGTGCAGTGCAGCCTATTAGTCAGGTTAGTACAGAACCCTGGGCAACCCAACCGGAAGACCAGGACTTCAAATATGGAGAGTCTCTCGTCACTGACTCATCAACTTACTCTTCTAATATAACACATCGTAAGCCCCAGGAAGACTCGGTTAATATAAGCAGGAATAATACCGAGCCGATAGCAGTATCCTACAATGAACAGTTGAAGATGATACCGTTTGATGTAGGTGGAGACCAAATTAAGGAAGAAGACGAATTTGCAAATCAAAGCACAATTTAAGGAAGGAAAAATGAGACGTGCTAAAGTTATAAGAGTATCTGATCTATGGCTTATGGAAATGGTAAAGAATGAAATGGGAAATAGATTGCCCGGAAATGTGAATGTTGTTGGCGCAGAATGGAATCATGCCGCAGCTTCAATTGATATTGTATTCAGTGGAGATAGACTGCCGCAGGTTGCTGAAGGTGGGTATGCTGAAGTACAACTTTTAAGAAGAGACGTATAATGAATAGAGAAGTCTGGAAAATAGAGCATCCATTTGAATATACTATCCTATTAATTTTGATAGGCGTAATTATCTATACGTTTTGCTAAGATAGAAGATAATCCCACAAATTATGACCTTTATAGAAATATATAACAATATCGTAGCATCCGAGCATCCATCCTGGAAAATTCCCACAAATGAAGACAGGGAATTTGATTCTTTATATGAATTAGATGAAATATTCAATAGTATAATTCCAATTCAATTGGGACTACAAGAACTTTCCTCTACAACCGGGTCTCTGGTTGGGGCGGCTATACTCACCAAATCTTTTCTATCAAGAGGTAGCTCAACCTCTGCGATAGCTAACCATATAGCATCAGCTCTTGATGCTGAAATCAATTCGAAATGGGCAGAACCTTGGCTTCAATTAAAAACGGTAGATGCCCCGAAAATTACACCAACTCCTCCCGCTTCTCTTTTATGGACTGCCCCACCCCCAGTGGGGCTAGCCGTCGCTGGTACAGGCGAACCATATCCGGATGGATCAGCTATAGAAAATTATTTTAATGACATCGCTAAAACTGATGATAAGATTAAGACTTTTCCGTTACCATTCAAGGCTCTCGGTAAAGCATTGACACAATTTGTAAAAAACGAATACCCTTTACATGGTCTTACTGGACCACCTCCATATATATCAATAGGTTAACATGGCTGAAATATCACAAGAAAATAAAGAACGACTATTTAAGGTACCTGTCATTAAGCGTGACGAACCTAGGGTTGCAGCTAGTGATGTTGTAATAAATAAAGGTAGTCAATTAAAGAAAGAGGAAAATGCGCTGCGCGACTTTGCCAAGGAAGTAGGTTCTCTCCTGGATGGCTACACTAGACTGGGTACAGATTATCAGAAGCTCATTGATGTCTTGACCACTCGTGCTAACTTGTTAGGCATGTCACTCTCAATTGGTGACTACCCTAATGACCAACAGCTCTCGAATGCACTCGTGACCCTGTATGGAAGCAGTGACGTGAATAACATCAGCTTTTCCGAGTATGTGGATCTGCTCAAATATGAACAGACTACTGCTGGTGCTTATGTGGCTACCACTGTTAATTTGGAGAATGCCTTTGATGATGTTAATGAACTCTTAAATAAAGACTTTACTGACAATCCTGTTATTGGTGCAATAGGGGTGGTCAAACAGAAGTTTAATGAAGAGATATTAGACAGTAGTTATCCACAACTTCATATAGTTGAGTTATTGGTACAGAGATTGGCAGAAGCTGAATCTTCATATTCTTCTGTATCTGAAATGGATAAATTGGCTGATGGTGAACGCGCCACAGAAAATGACGGTGACAACCCCGGTAAGAAGGATAAGCTGGAAGAACTTATTAATGACTGTATCCCCTGTATGAATAGATCTTTTGGATTAGCTGAAGATTTTAGAAAAGGTGATATGCTTCAAGCTTATATAGATTTAATGTTTCAGAAGTTCTTTGCAAACCTTAAGGAGTTAGCCCGCCTAAAGTTGTCTATTTTGGGTACATACTTCTCGAAGGATATATGTAGAATAATTAAGATGCTGGGCAATTATATCTGTGTACCTGATTTAATGGCTATAGTTACTTTGCTTAAAGCTGTTTTAATGAAGTATAAGAAGTTATTGGAAGTAGAGTTTGAAAACATCTCAATTGGTATGCCCGCCGCGCCTATAGGTATGTTGATTAACACGGGACTCGATGCTCTGTTGATGTTACTGACTAAACTCTTCTCAACCATATTCTCTTCTATAGAATGTGTATTGGCTTCTCTTCAGATTCAATTAAGCAAATTAGGTATTGATGCGGATCTTGGAGCAGAAGATGTTAATGATGCCGCGCAGGATTTCTATACTACTTTGCGCAAAGGCAAGACAGACCTGGAAGCTCAATTTTATGCAGTGGTCGAACAGATCACAAAGAAGTTAAGATTTAACGTTTTAGGCTCAGGCGATGCAATAGACATCCTTGATCAAATCGAAAACGCAAGCAGTTACCTCTCACTGGTTTCAGAAATCCTCAGTATTAAAGAAGCTTATAATGAATCTTCTGAAGCTGGGTTCTGGGACAGAATGGGCAAAGCGATATGCGTTGCAGCCTATGGTAGCAAATACCCATGGCTTGAAGTTATAGATGAATGGATAGACGACCTAACTGATGGCGGCAGTACTCCTACCCCTCCCGGCGGCGGAACAACCACCACTGGCGATCCATCGACTCCAACGGACGGAACAGATGGTGAAGATGGCGGCGGAATCACAATCGGTGATGGCTCTCTTCCAATTGACATATTCGATGACGATCCAATAGATCTCCTTGATGATGATTACTGGAAAGAATACTGGAAAAATCTTGGATATAGATACAATCCAGAAAATGGCGACGACATCATAGTCTTTGATGAAAGCTTACTCAATAAATATAAAAACACAAAGAATCGGCTATTAAGAAATCACACTGCTCTTAATGCCTCCGATTCAATTGAAGGAAGAACCTCTCTTCCTGTTATACGATTAGACTTTTCAAAATGTTTAGAAGCTCATAATCTTGACGGATTCGATGCTTCTGAAATTAATGAATGGATTAATAAAATCAACTCTTAATAAGTGCGCACACAGGAGATTCCCAACATGCAAGACATTACAACAATGGATCTGAATGGAAAGGATCTGGCTATTCACTCCTTGCCGGCAACTACCGGAGTGAAGCAAAAGCCGTCAGAGATAGTACTGAAGTCTCTGCCGTATAAGACCAGACACACTTTGAATTTCAGACGCAATATTTTGTATGGTAAGGGCTTTGAACAGCCTGAATATAATCTTTATGAGATATCTGCAGCAGAAGATGCTGACGGTATTATCAGAAGAACCATACAGAAGAAACGTGCTTTAATGGCTAAAGCTGGTTGGTCTCTCACAGGGTTGAACAACCGTACTGTAGAATATCTTAAAATGAGATTCATGCAAATAGGATTGGCTCAAGGTCAGTCTATGAACCTACTCATAAAAGAAACAGGCGGTGATCTTGTCAGATTCCACAATGCCTTCTGGGTAAAACGCAGGAACAAGGATAATTCCGGCGGCAGACCTAGATTGGTTAAGACTGGTGCAGGAACCAAAACACTACAACCGGTAGCTGCATACTTTAGAATTGCCCCGGAAACGATGCGAATCAAAACCGATAAGTATGGTAATCCTAAAAAGTATATGCAGATGATGCCTGATGGTAGATATGAAGAATACAACGTCGACGATATTATTCATTTCTATTTCAACAGACGCGCTGGAATAAGTATTTCTTGTCCAGGATTAATGCCCGCAATAGATGACGTTAGAGCACTTAGAAGAATTGAAGAACAGGTCGAAGTATTAATCGACCAACATTTATTTCCGTTATTCACTTTAACAATCGGTACTGATGAACTCCCGGTTCAAACATATGCTGACGGTACAACTGAAGTGGATGTATGGACTAACAAAATTGAAGAGATGCCTAGTTCAGGCGGACTGGTCACATCTCACAGACACAAGTTTGATGTACTTCAGAGTAAGGAAGTTCTCTCTGTAGAAAAGTACCTTGAACACTTTAAGAAGCGTGCCTTCACATCAGCCGGTATGAGTAATCTTGATATGGGCGAAGGTGACGGTATGAACCGCTCAACTGCGGATAACGCTTCACAGATCCTCATCGAAGATGTTAAGGACTACCAGGACGAATTCAAAGAGTTCTTAGAGTTTGAAGTAATTAATGAATTGCTGCTCGAACGATTTGATATAAATGTTCTGACTGAAGCCAACAAAGTAACCTTCTCTTGGGAAGAAATAGATCTCGAATCTATGATGAAAATGGAAAACCACAACTCAGTTATGCATACCATGAACCAGATTACAGAAGATGAAATGAGGCAGAGAAATAATAATAAGATCATCGATGATGATGAAACCCGCAGCAAACTTTACATGCATACTCACGATAAGGTTAAGATCGATTGGGACACAGAAGCAGCCAAAGAAATCGCCGCTGCCAAACCTGTTGCAACGGGCTCAACTTCCTCCGGATCAGGGTCTGGAAGCAGCAAGTCAAGTAATACTGCAAAAAATAAAAACCAGCCTACAAATCAGCACGGTAAAAAGTCTGGTCCTGAGAAAAGAAAATCCTCAACAACTTTGAAAGCGATTCAATTATCGCACATTTTGGGTGATTTTAATAAAAGTAACCGTGATTATACCAAAGTAAAGGCGACACAGTGGTGTTTTTCACTTGACTTCCCTAAATCAGCAAAAGATTTTAGTAGTCGAATATTAAAGTATATAGATAATTCCGTAGACAATACTTATGACAAGATTGCGTCCGGAACACCCTCTCACCTAGCAAAAGACACATTCGTAGAAAACCTCATCTCACTATTAGATACCCTGGAGTAACCATTGGCTAAAATACAATTTCGTGATTTCGTATCCATTAGACACCATCAGGTAGACAAGGATAGCAGAAATCAGTTTGTCGATCAAGTCATGACCAGCATTGAGAATCAGAAGGACGTTGTCGCACCTGAAGAAATAAAAGGCTTGCAGGTTCGCGCGCGCGTTTCCCATGCTTCTCGATTGACAGGACATTATCATTATTATGGTCCCACCCAGATGAGAGCTGGTGTTGACACTTTTACTAACCCCTACAAAAAACCCATCTTACATCAACATGACGACCAGAAAGATCCATTAGGTAGAGTTGCTTCGGCATCTTATATATCTACAAATCCGGTCGTTCTCCCTCCTTCCTTGATTCAAAGGTTAGACCGTTTAACTGATTACGGCTCAAAGGATGGGTTGAAGTTGATAAAGAAACTGAAACCTTTCTTATATGATAAAAACTGGGAAGGTCTTGGATATATTGAATCAGTTGGTAATGTAACAGAAGAAGATGCTATTAAGAAAGTAATTGACGGTAGATATCATACTATATCAGTTGGTTATGGTACTGATAATCTCTGGTGTTCAGAGTGCGGTACCGACTGGTTGGCAGAAGGTAAATGTGAGCACGAAAAAGGACAGGATTACGGCAATGGACCAATGTTCCTCATGTTCGGTGATTTAGGATATGACGAGTGGTCTTATGTAAATACCCCGGCTGATGATATTGCTATGAATGAAGAATTCAAGCATGTCGCCATACCTGTTGCTTATGCAGACAGTAAAGCCGACAAAAAACTTGCAATGGCTCTTGCCGCAAGTGACTCGATGACCATTAATGATTCAAGTAGAATCGCAATGACAAATACATCTCTATATGTATATGATACAGACTCAGATACATTAGTCCCACAAAATTCAGAAAACACAAACCAAACACCTGGAGAGACCGGAATGAAGTTACAGGAAATTAAAGACTTAGGTAAAGATCTGTATCTGAAGGTGAATGAGCTTATTGAAAATGAAGATGCTCGTTTATCAGACGAACAAATCGAAGCCTTACAAGACGGCGACTTTGTTGGCGCTAATCGCTTGTTCCCTGCTGTTAGCAAGGAATATATCGATGCTGCAAAAGAAGTCTTGTCGGATGTCAACAACTCTAAAGAAAAAACTGAGTTGATAGACTTCCTTAATGAACGTGCTTCCAAATTCGAAGACTCTACTGAAGAAGTTGTTGAAGAAGAAAAAGTTGAAACACCAGAAGAAACTACTGATGACAACACTGATTCAAATGACGCTGAAAAAGTAGAAACTACGGATTTTATTGAGTACGGTTTTGTATTAAAAGGCGAAGGTTGGGGAATCCCAGATCCTGACTCTGCAAATACAGAACATGAAAAAGCTATCCTCGAACTCTTACTTAATATGTATGCTGGTAAGAAAGAAGACGCTATGGAAGTAATCGGCAATATTCTTACAAACCTTGGCGAAGACAAAGACTCTGTTATTGAAGAACTCGCTAAAGACACAGTTGAAGAATTTGAAGGTCGCATTGATAATTACAAAAATGAGATCACAGTATTAAAAGATTCAGAAACTGCTATGAGTAAAACTAACGAAGATTTAACAGCTGAATTAAAAGACACATTGGCTGACAGAATCGTTTCTTTCAAGAAAACTGAGAATCCTGAAGTTACTAAAGACGAATTGAAAGACAGTTTTAAATCCCAGTCACTTGAAGCTTTAAGAGCTACTGCTCAGAATTTCGGAATATTATTCGACATGAATGTTGAAAATGAAGTTGTTTCCGAAGAAGTAGATCCTTCACTAAAAGATGCTGACGAAACTCCTGCTGTTGAAGAATTCAAAGTTACACAAGAGTTTATTGACGATTATCAAGAAAGAGTTAATAACATCTATGTGGAATTTTCGCGCACAAACGCACTTCAAGCAGAAGATTACCTCGCAAAGCATACCCTAAAAATCAAGGACATGAAAGACTCCTTGGCTAAAGAGAAAAATGTAGAAGAAACCTCAAAAGAAAATACAGAAGAATAACCAATCTTTTCTAATCACTTAGAAAATAACAAACACAAATTCATTTAACAGGAGATTCCCAAATGACTTACAGAAGACAAACAATGCCGACCGGATCAACCACTCCGAATATAGAGAAGAGTGAAGGCGTTCGTCCGGCGCAACACTTTGTGGCTGCTCCTTACCTGCCATTAGTTCGCTTAGACGCAAAACTTGGCGACTATGTAACAATCTCTTATGGTAAGGTTATTGCTGCAGATCTTAAAAACAATCACATCGTTCCTGCTGGTTTAATCAAAGACCTTGAATATGCACTTGCTTTTTCATGGGATGTTGATGGCGATGCCACATCACTTTTAGCTCAGGCTATTGTTGACACAGCAAATTATGGCAATGTCTACACTGCTACCGATGTAGCTGAGGGCATTTTAAACTGGGCTGGCGATGCAGTAACTGCTGGCGAACCAGTTGTCGTTTCAATGCTTAAATCTGGCGCTATTGATTATAAAACTGCCGATCCTGCAACTGCCGTTGCTGTTGTTGGCGCTACAGCTGGTTTTAGTTCTCCTCTTGGTATGGCTCCTTACAATGTCTGGAGACAGAATGGTGCCGGGTTTGCAGGCAACCCAACCAACTATAACTACACAAACTGGAATTTACAGCAAGGCGTTTCAGTATTGACAAGATACTTCATTGAATTACCCGTAACAACCACTTCTTCTCAGGCTGTATTCCCTGGCTTAACGGTATTTGAAACATCCAGTAATCCACAACCTGGTGATTTAGTTACTTTTAATAAGAATTCCAACTGGACAATAATGTCACCATTGGCGGCTTCCACTTTTGCTGCTGCTGCTGCTGGAGATCCTACTGATGCTGAAGTCAAAGCTGAATCAGATGTTCTCAGATCTGCAATAAATGACAGAGCTGAAAATGTTCTTGGTAAAATCTACTTCGTAGACACAGACTTACCTAAAGATTATTTAGAGTACGTAAGAACTTATACGGCTAGTGTCCCTAGCACAACTGCTTTGGACAAAGTTCCCGGTTCTGCTACTAATGGTTTACCTGATAATGTTGCTTATGCTGGTACAAATGCTGTGTCACAGAAGAAGCTTGTTAGAATCAACTTCATGGTAAAATAATTTCCCCTTCCCTCGTGCAGGTGCGTTTTGCCTTCTTTTGCGTGCCTGCTCGAATATAAAAGTTTAAATCAAAAGAAAATACTTCAAAAATAAGAACAAACCTCAAATCAAAGGAGATTCCCATAATGACAGCTAAATTTAAATTAGCAGACCAAAAAGAATTGGGCTTTAAGGATTATGTAAAGGTTTGGAAGACTGGTACTTTCGAAGCTGAAGATGGTATGATCCATAAAGTTGAAATGGCAGATGCCCTTTCACACCCGAGCTCAACTCAGTTTTTCCCTGTTACTGTAGAAACAATGGTCCGCGAAGCAATTGAACCGATGATGATTGGTTCACAACTTTTAGAGCAAATCCAGTATACACCTGGCTTGCAGATGACAACTTTCCCCTCAACTGGCGCAATCACAGCTGACGACGTTAACGAAGCTGGCGAATACCCAGAATACACTCTGAACTTCGCACCTGGGCATCAGATCATCACTATCGGTAAATCAGGTATCGCCTGTAAATTTACTGAAGAGCTGTTAAGATACTCGCAGTACGATGTTTTAGGCATGTATTTAAAAGCTATGGGTCGTGCACTTGTACGCCATAAAGAATCAAAAATCTGGAACATGTTCTCAGCAATGGGTATTGTTACTCATGATAATGACAATCCTGGAACAGGTAATGATGGTGTTGTTAGAACTTCTGCTGCATCTGGTTCTATGTTTGGTACTACTACTGGTTACGGCGAAGATGGAACATTCAACGGTTCCGTAACAATAGATGATATTTATGAAGCATATGGTGCTCTATTAATGAACGGTTATACTCCTAACGCTCTTATCGTTCACCCATTAACATTCACAGCTTTCTTGACTGATCCTGTAATGAGAAGCTTCGCGCTTTCACACAGCGGTCCTTGGATGAACGGCTGGAATGGTAATGCACAAGTTCAGAATCCTTGGAATCAAGGAATCATGGGTAAAATGGGTCCTGGTACTCAAGCTTTCGATCCTACTGCTGTAACTACTGCAGCTGCTGCTATCGACTTCCCACAGAACGCAAAAATGAAAACTCCTGATTATTGGGGCTTAGGACAGCTTCAGATAATCGTTTCTCCATTCGTTCCTTACAACGCTTCAACTAAAGTTACTGACGTTTACTTAGTAGACACAAATAACATTGGTGCGTTGATTACTGACGAACTTCCAACTATGGACACAATGGAAGATAAATATCGTGACATTACTAAAATCAAAATCAGAGAAAGATATGCAATTGCACCTTTCAATGATGGTAATGCTATCGCGGTAATGAAAGGCGTTAGAGCGATACCTGCTAAACTTCATGCTCCAACAGCAATGACAGGTCCTGCTTATACAGCTGACTCAAGAAGTACAGACGTTGATACATAATCAACTGTAATATAAGGGGAGACCTGTTCTCCCCTGTTTATCGGAATATAGCGTAGCCCGGTAACGCGTATGCTTTGGGAGCATAAGATCGTTGGTTCAAATCCAGCTATTCCGACACTTAAACAACCATAATAAAAAAGGAAGGGAAACCCTATTATGAAAGCAAGAATAACACTCAACACAATTAGAAACACCAACCCACCAGTATATCACCCATACTGGTTTACTAATGATGGGACTATCCATCTTAATGCTGAAAATCCTTCATTAGAAGTCGATCTCGAAACAACTTCAAAAGAAAACTTAATACGTATTCACAATGCATGTTTACGCACAAGAGTGATCACCTGCAATAATCTCAAAGGCTTAGAAGCGGCTATCAATCCTAAAGTTGAAAAGCCTGTTGAAGAAGCTCCAGCAATTGAACCAGTAAAAGAAGATGTGGTTCAAAGTGAACCAGAAGTGGTCGAAGAAGTAGTTAAAGAAATTGACCCGATCATTGAAGAAATTGAAAAAACACTTCAGTTACCAGTGAAGAAATTGAGACCAGTCATTGGACTTGCAGGACTTACTGATAAAGGCGAATTGCAGTATGGTATTAACGATGCGGCTTATTTGCACAAAATGATTGAAGTTGAACAAAGCAAAGAAGAAGTAAGAAAATCTGTTATCATGATATGTGAAGACAGAATAAAAGCTATCCAAGAGTCAAACGGCTTCATGGTTGAAGAAGCAGAGTTAGGCGAAATCACTCCTGAAAACTTACTTAAGGCTGCTAGATAATGCCACTAACCACACCAACAACTGTACCCGCTCAAGGTGCCAACAATGTCGTCTGGAATGCTCCTATTGTGATTACTTACAATGAAGCAATTGATCCAGCTTCCGTAGACCAGTCATCTGTGACTGTGACCTCGAAAAAGACGAACATTATTCAGGTTGAGAATGGACTGCCCCAGCCGGGCGGCATATTCTCCAGTGATGATTTCTTTACTGATGAATTCACAGGTGTTGTAAGCGGTCAGATTACTGTCAGTGGTGCAGATGTAACTTTTACTCCTGATGATCCTTATGAAGGGAATACTGAATATACAGTAAATATCAGTAGTGCAGTTGCGGCTACCAGTGATGGAAGTACCCTTGGTGTGATAAAGTATTTTACTTTTACTACTGCGGCAGAGGATACTAATGTAATGGAACCTCTGCCAGATGTAGCTCAAGGACTGACTACCATAGTCGGCACCGATCTACAATATGGAAGTACGAGTACTACGGCTAACTTTCGTGTCACAAAAACCTCTCCTACTGCGGATTCATTCTTAAACTCAGGACAGGTTATTAAAGTAACTTTCAGTATGGATCTGGAAGCTGCCCCGTCTTCAAAGGTAACAGTTAATAGATATGATCTATTCAGTGACTATCCTCCAACCGAGCTGGTTGATACTACAGATTACAATGTTACCGTGGTAAATAACAGAGTTCTTACCATTACATTGACAGATTCAGGTACAACATCAAACAGCATATATGAAGTGGTTATCGATCAATCAATAACTGATACTGGTGCTACAGAGACTTTAACAGAAGACTATACATTTACGTATATCAGTGCAATCTCTCCTTATTACACTTCTACGAAGTTGATAAGATTAAAAGCAGGTACAGTTCTCACACAGGTTACAGATGTTAATCTGGCTATTATGATTCACTATGCTTCAATAGAAGCTGATCAGAAGATGTCAAAACTTGCCGGGAATATCCCCGCTTCTTCTCAGTTGATTATGCGCGGCAAATATGCCATGTACACAGCAATTGAGAATGTACTAATGAATAATTACAATTTTGGTATAAGCGATTATATCAATAAACAGTTAGCAGAATTCTCCTTGGCAGTTTCTAATAAAACCAAGGTTCAGTTATATAATTCTCTTATTAAGGAAGCCCGCGAATTTAAGCAGTCATTTGACGCATACCTCAATTTTGGCGCCGGTACCCCATTCTTCCGTAGAAATACTACGACTAATGATATAGGCAGAATGTGGAGATCAGGCTATGCCAGACCAGGACTTAATACAAAAGTACAAGATGGTACACGTATGCGACACTCATGGGATACTTCTCCTATGGCATGGAATGAAGGCACTGATTCCTGGGAAAATATAAGTCAACCTTTATAAGGAGTATTGTATGCCATATCCAGATTATACAGCAAGTGCCTCAAGTTTTACTACTGTTACCGATGTTGATTTAAGAACCACTTTTCATGAAATGCTATACGGGAATGATTTAGAAAGACCCCGAGGCACAATTGTTGTTCTTCAAAAGATTGTCAGAGACACAGATGGGATGCCCATCAAATCGCCATATACCTATAAGGTTACCGGCGAAGGCAAACACGAAGATCGTGGACCGAATACCACAAGGACTGGTTATTTATGTGACGAGTCTTTGATCAGAACCCAGTTCAGACCAGCCTCCAGAATGATAATGGATGAGAAAACTTCCGAGTTTGGGAAACAAGTACCTACTCGTGACGTATGCTTCTTCAGTTACAAAGACCCTATTAAAGAACAGGATGTAATCATTTTCGTAAACACAGATGACGATGGCAATCCTACCTCTCCTGTCACGGTTGAATCCGAAGTAACTATAACTAAAGTATATCCCAAACGTGCAGATAACGGAAGAATTGAATATTACGCTGCACTAGTCGAGGACCAGAAATAATGCCTTTTTTCAAACCACAAACAAAAGATCCAAATATAAGCACTCTTATTATAAGTACCGCAGAATCGCTGGGCGGCTATAGTGTTCCTGATGGCTATGATCCACTTCCTGTTAGAGTTGCTGATGAAATAAAGGGTTATGATAAGACTGAATTTATAGATGATATGTTTGATTTCTTAAAAGGATACCAGGAAAAAACGGGCGAATTTAAAGACTTCTCTTTTAATGCAGAATTCGTTGATCAAATACCTGGTGAAGATGAATCTAACAGTTTACGCTATGAAATAGATAATAGAGAATATGCCGCCGGCGCTCAAGGTATCAAAGACCCCAGATGGATGCTCAGAGATATCCTTGAAGATTCAAACTACCCAGGCTATTCAGTATTAGTATATACCAAACCATTCGAAAACATAATCACATTTACCTCATGGTCAAAGAACTACAGAGATGCTGATCGAGCTGCTGACAAGTTTGAAGATCTTATAGAAACTTACACTAAAATATTCAAGCTAAAAGGACTCAATGAGTTGCGCTTTATAAAGCGAGCCAGTGATGTATTCCGGGAAAGAGAAAATCATACATGGTATGGCTGCCCGATTACATACATGGTTAAAACTACAAAAGTAAAACTAGTGTATGAAAAAACACTAGAAGATATGCTAATCCAATTAACCACGTATTAAAAATAAAACACCCCTTTTAAGAAATAAACTCTAAACCTCAAATCAAAGGAGATTCCAAATATGTTATCAACATTTAATAATCTACCTGGACAGTACGTGATCAAAGAAGACGGAAATCTTCGAGTAATCGAATCTGTTCCTGGTGATGTTACATTAGTTATTGGTACAGCTCCAGCAGGTCCAACAGGTTTATATTTAGTAACGGATACTTCTCTTGCAGAAACTGCATTCGATCCTACTAATGCTAAAACGGGCACACTTTTAAAAGGCATGTATGAAGCGCTGGAATCTGGTGCACAATATGTTGCTCTTTACAGAGTGGGTTCATCTCCTGTTGCCGTAGACTTTATCAACGGTTATACAGTTGTTGTTAACGAAGCCTCTGCTACAGCAGGCACAAAATACCAACTGTTCTATACTAATAATAGCCAGGAAGCTGGTGTAACTGAGAACTTAATAATTTACGATGCAGCTACAGGCTCTATCGTTTACGAATTGACAGACGGCGTTGTTGATACTGATACAGGAGTTGCTCTTGTATATGGTAACACAACTACTTTGGCTGCTACTCAGTCAATTACAATCGGCGCTTCAGGCAACGATTGGGCAAGCTCTCCAACTCTTGCTGCCTTAAAAGATTTTACAGGTAAAACTGCCGCTACAGCTGCTACTTATGGCACTGCCGAAACTGGCAAAACTTTAACAGACGCCACTAATGTAGTTACAGTTACTGACGGCACTGATTATCACATTGGTCAATTATTGGCTATCACTTCTGCTACTGAAACTGCAAATGATGGTATCTACAGAGTTACAAATATTGCTACTAATGATGTAACTGTAGAAGAATTAACCGGTATTGCCAATGGTACAATGGAACAGTCTGTTTCTAACTTTGCAAACGGTCCTACTGATGGCGTTATTCAGCCTGTTTATTTAACACAGAATCAAACTGTTGTAACTGGTGGTAACTTTGCTGCTGGTGGAACAACTGTTACAGCTTTAGCTGATGCTGACAAATTTAGTGCAGGTATGGTTGTTAACATTACTTCTGTAGCTCAATCAGGTAACAACGGTACTTATTTAGTATCTCACGTTACTGACGAAGGCGCTACCAGAACAATGCACTTGTCAAAGAAATTATCGTACTCTTCTGGTACTATTACTGAAGCTGATTTCACATGGGCTGGTACTGGTACTGACATGGTTATTCAGATTGTTGCTAAAGGTATCGAAGCTGAAACTGGTCTTTCAATGACATTGAACCAGAAGTATCAAGCTTATGCAAGAGCTTACTGGGAATTGGAAGCTGCTAAAGTTGATATGGTTATTCCAATGGATGTTTATCTTGATGAAAAGAACATTGTTGATAATGAAGGTCAATACTATGCCGGTCAAGGAACATATGTTCAGCCTACAGGCGACTGGTTAGGTCAAGGATATGAGTTCGAAAATAACGGCACATTATACTATGCTTTTATAAATGCAAGAACTGCTTCTACTGACATTACTGCTGACGAATTACCTACCCCTTACGAATTAGGTCTTGAAGGTCATCAGGCTGCTGCATGGTTAGATGGTAAATATTCTATCGCTACTGCTATTGCTACAACAACTAAAACTGCCTATGATGCTCTTGGTTCATCTGATGAAGATATCGCATGGTACGAACTTAACTTCGGTCACCAGTTAGCTAGTTATTTAGATGGTTTATCAACTAATGACAATGAAGCTTCTGGTGTAATTAGTGTTAAATCTCCTGCAAACTTCTCAAAAGCTGGCATCTTCCAGTGGTTAGGTAAAGTTCCTACAACAAACGCTGCTGGCGCAATTACAGTTTCCGGTACTGGTCTTTTAGGAAACAAATGGATGGCTGGTTCAGCTGGTCATATTGAAGGTTTCTTCAGAACTTCAAATGGTTTAGCTGGCGGTACTGCTACATTATACAGAAATGATAAAGTTGATATTGGTAGATATATTGATGTTGTATCTACTGGATTAACAATAAGAACTGCTTATGATGGAACATCTACTGGTTACTACACTCCTGCTAACGCTGTTTATGGTGCAACAATTATGGCGCGTGAAGCAAATGTTCCTGCAACAAATAAAAAACTTAAATCAAATGTGTCTCTTCCATTCTCTCTAGCTAAAAAACATCTCGACGCTTTAGTTGGTAAAAAATACATTGCTTTTGGTAGCACTATTGACGCTTCTGTAAAAGTAATGGACGCTCCTACTGCTGCTTTGGCAACTTCAGATTACAACAGACGTTCAACATGTAGAATCTCAAGTACTGTCCTTGACGTAGTTAGAACAATTGCTGAACCTTACATTGGTGGTATCACTTCTCAGCCAATACTTCAAGCTTTAGAAGATCAGGTAAATAACAGACTCAAAGACCTACAGTCTCCTGAAAATCAGTACATCATCAGAGGTCAGGCTAGAGTTAGACAGACACAAGCAATGAGAATTCAAGGCACAGCAGTTATGGAATTAACTCTCGTAACAGCTGGCGAACTTCAAAGACTCACAATCTACCTTTCATTAAGCAAATAATTTAACAAGGAGATTCCCTAAATGGCAAACACAACCCAAAATAACTTCGGTAACACGGTTGCTCACGGAGCCTATAATAGCTTTTCCGGTGCTGATATTGTTGCAGTGATTGGTGGAAAACAAGTGGGTTCATTACAAGCTATCTCTTACTCTGTAACCAGAGAAAAGGGACCTGTTTATGTAATGAATGCTACTGCTGATCCTAAAGCTTTTGCACGCGGTAAAAGAGCTATCGCAGGTTCATTAGTCTTTTTGACTATGGATGAACAAGCGTTTTTAAGTCACATGGAAGATACTGATAATGAAAAGGGCAGTGAATTTTACGGCTCACAATCTGACATCAGATATGACTATGCGACAAAAAACAGATTAGAATTAGATGAAAAACCAGATGCTGCGTTTGATTTCATGAAGGCAGGTCAGGAAAGAGAATTGACCAAAGCTGCTTACGCTGATCAGATATTACCATTTGACGTGAATATTTCTGCTGCAAATGAGTATGGTCAGTCAATGAAAAAGTCATTCGTTGGCGTTGAGATACTTAACGAAGGTGGCGGTATATCAGTTGACGATCTAGTGATCGAAGAACAATATACTTACATCTGTAGAGGAATGACCCCATGGGTTAAAGTAACAGGACCTCAACAGGTAGAGTAATTCACCTTTAATATAGTAAAATCGATTTCACAAAGCCCCTTGCTGATTATACAGTTTAAGGGGCTTTTTTTTGTTGACTTCACAAGATGGCGCCTATTTCTTCGTATTTAAAAATAATGAGGATAGTATGGCAACAGTAAAAACTCCGGCGACTCCAACCCCGGCAGTTCCAGTTACAATTATAACTCCGGATATGACATATTCCGGCTCCGACATAAAGGTTTATGCAGTAGTAAATTCCAGAAACGTACAATATGAAGAAGCTATACAATTAGCCGGACAACGTGAGACAATGGGAATTAGAGATGACGTGTCATCTTTTGAACCAACAGGCAGTGTTAATCCTGAAGCACAATACTATTATGCGCTTAATGAACAGCAAGACAAGATTAATAATGTAGCCTCCAAAGTACGCGACAATATCGAAAACAAGTCAATCTTCAAAGAGCTGGGCAATGTCCAGACTTTGTCATACTCCATATATAGAGACAAGCAAGGAGTTAATACTCTTGGTAGGACAACCCCTAAAGGATTTACGAGAGGTAACGCCACGATTGCGGGCACTATTATCTTTACTGTATTCAGAGAAAGAATACTAAAAGAACTCGCGGGCTATTCCTTGGATGACTCTTTGGCTGCCGACGAACAGTTTCGTCATTTAAGAGTTGATCAACTACCTCCTATCGATCTGTTTTTAACCTTTACTAATGAAGCAGGCAACTACTCAAAGATGGCAATCTTCGGTGTAGAATTTATGAATGAAGGTCAGGTACATTCAGTTCAGGATTTGATGACAGAGAACTCTGTAAACTATATAGCCAGGCATTTTTCACCCATGATAGATACAGCTGATGGAAGCTTTAATGTCGACGATTTACACTCGCAACGCGATGGGGCTATTACCGGCGTTCCGGTTAGTAATAGCGACTACAATAATGCGATTGAACAAATAAAGAATCTTAAAAGGAGATGGTTATAATGAGCAGGTTTAGTGATTTCTACTTCTCAGGATCTCAATGTGAAATACTTATAAATGACACAGTTATTACCGAAGCTGTTGCTATTGAAGGAACTATGCAGGTTGAGAAGGTTCCCTTTTACGGGTATGCCTCAAGACATTTTGATGCTGTTGGAATGGGGCGCGTGATTGCCATGGGTAGTTTAACCATTAACTATAGATTTGACGGATATCTCCTTGCTCATATTGAGAAAGCTTATGGAGCTGCCAATACAGAAATTATAGGTGGCCAGGGTTCTACAATGATTGAAAAACCTAATATACCTCTTAATGGTTTGAATTACTTTGATGATCTTGCCGAAACTGCAAGTCCTATTGAGAGAGCAGATGCTTCTATCTATGTTCCTGATGATGAAGCAATTAAGCATTATCAGAAGATGTACTGGAATAATAACAATTCTAATTTCGTACCTGATAACGACAAGGAAGTACGCCCCGAATTTACGCACACATTTGATATAAAAGTAAGAGACTTTCGTATTGGTGATCTACGGGATGTTGGTGATCTACGGGATGGCGCTCAGTACGAAGAAAAAACACTTAAAGATGTAACCTTAAACAAATACTCAACAATAAGAAGAACAGACGCAGGCGCTGTTCTCGAAACATTTACATTTATCTGTAAAACTATTATTTAATATCGCGATTCGCGATACGCGAATCCACAAAGAAGGAGATTCCCTATGGCAGAAAAGAAGACATTCCAAGAAGAAATGCTCGAACAAGCAAGTGAGATCGAGCGTGAAAACGTCATCGATGAAACGATCATTGAAGGCAAAGAAGCTGAAGCCAAGCGGCAGCAGGATGAAGAAGTAAAGAGCATCTTCGACCTTATAGAAAAAGAGCAAGGTATTACTCGTGATCAGATAGAAGAATGGAAAAACGACTATGCTGGTAAAGTTTTTGTAGCTCGTTTCGATGAAACTGAAGCGTACATTTTTAGATATGTCGCACTTCCTGAATGGAAGAAAATCATGTCTCAAGTAATGAAATCAACTGCACCAAACAAAGAAGAATTACTTGATGAATTAATCTTTGCCAAATGCGTACTGCATCCAAAAGTGACTGATGAAGTAAAGGCCACAATCGGCGCGGGCACTATTCCTACCGTTGCTCTTCAGATTAAAGTTGCTTCAAACTTTATCAATGATGGACTTGCACTAGATATGGTAACCAAAATATAAACACTCACCCACCTGGACTTAATGTCCAGGTGGGAACTTTTATTCGGGAAGGATATGAACGCTGTAATTAAAGCAAAGAAGAAATTCAAAAAACTCTATCACATAAGTTTCGATGATGATACTGCTGCTGTATTTAAGGGAATTAACTGGGGCACATTCAAGAAATACAGAGCGCTACTATCGTCCCTGCCGAATATGGAGCCAGATATAATTGAAGATGTATTTAGAGATTGTATCATTGAGCTTCACACCCCGGGGATATACTACAAAAGATGGGCTACAGAAGCAGACTTTGAAAAAGGATACATGAATCTGGATGACGTCCTTGAATACATTCCTGCAGGACTGGCAATAACTATAGTTGATTATATATTCGGAATATCCGGAGCAATGAGTGCAGATCAATTCTTTATGGATTTACACAATAGAAGAGATTACAGTGCCTTAAATGTTGAAGCTAGAATTACTTCCCTACTTTCCAGTGTATTTAAGACAACAAATAAAGATTGGGATAAGATGGACTGGGATGACGCTCTTGAGATGATAGCACAGGGCGAATTATTGCTAGGCGGTCAAGCGCCAGGGGTGCCTTTTAATATTGAAAAAGAAGAGAAAAGTAGGATTGACTTTGATAAAGAAAACAAGGAATACTGGAATAATTAATGAATCTGCGTAACGAGATATACGGTTCCCAGGAAGATGCCTACAAGAAGACTCCCACAGAGTCTATTATAAGTTTGGCTGCTATTGCAGCGTCAGGGCTTGCTACGAATACTGTTATATCTAACATTCCTACAGGTTTAGATCCTTCACGATTACGCTTTGTTAATCATTTTACTGTTGGTGGTAGAAAGTGGTATGATCCTGAAGTCGGTATTAAGAGTAAATTTGATCCAACTAATCGTTGGACTTCTAAAGGTTCTGCTACTGTAAAAGAGTTTGTTTGGAATGCAATGAAGGCTTCCGAAGAACAACTCGGTAGAATCGGGCGCACATTTTCCCTATCCTCTATTTATGGTAAAGGTATATTATCTCAAGGTAAGTTTGATATACCTGAAGATATTGTTGAGAAAAACTTTGAATATCTTCGCCATATATCTGAAGGCAGGATAAATAAAACCACCATTGAAAAAGGTTTACGTTATGAGCCTGGCACCAGATTTAGAGCAGGCAAGTTATTTTCTGGTAGCGATCAACTTTTAGATAACGCTTCGATCATGCCCGGACGCTGGGCTAAAGATCAGTTTATTGATGGAAAACGAGTCGGCTATACTTCGAGATTTGTTGAAGCTCTTCAGAGTATTCATGGTTTAAAAACCTCTGAAACAGATATATTTATTACCGGTGGACAAGGTAGAATTAAGCCATTCGGCAGATCGTTAAATGCATTCGCTACTGTATTTACTGAAAACTATATGCGTCTGCTTGACGATCCGTTTGAGCTTCTATCAAATGAGATTGAACGCTTTGCTGGTAAGGCAACTAAAATAAGCAAGGCTTCCGGATGGGCTTCCAAGAATCTTTGGGAAAAAGCCTTCCTTAAGAATCAGTTTGGTGTAGGCGGAGCAGAATTCCTGAAAAAGGGCGATGCTATCTCCTTGATGAAACGCCACGCGATGAGAGGACTCCCCAAAATTGCTATGGCAATCGGGGCATACAAACTTTTAGATTGGACTCTTCGATCAACTCCATTAATAAAAGAAACAGGATTAGGGTTAGGGGTTTCCGGACTAGCAGCTAAAGCCGCCCAAGGAGTAAGAGAAGGATATGCATTTACTTCTGATATAACAGGAATGACTGCATTATCTAAATGGCAAGAAGAGGAAGCTAGAGGCTCAACTTCTCTGTTAGGATTAGCCGCGTTTCCTGCCTCTTTTGCTATTACTGGCGCAACCATAGGTGGTATTGCAGGGTTGGCTCAACAGGTACCGATAGGAGAAAAAGCTCCTGCCCCTGAACTATTCAGTAGATTATTCTCAAATCTGGAAAGCAAGAATAATAAAATTGGTAAAGTAGCTGAAGCTTTTAATTTCTCGAAATTAGGAAGGACCGGTGCATTTGCATTAACCGGTGCTGCCCTCGGAGCGGCGGCAATACTTCCTTTCCTTCCTGGTGCTCTAGGGTCATCTAAATCAGAAGAAGAACTTGAACTAATACATTCGGGTGAAGAATTAGTTCCTATTCGCAGAGGTCGTTTCTGGGAGTTTGGAACATCACCATATGAAGGTAGTGATATAGAATACTTTGCTCCTCATTGGACAGTAAGGGCAATGTCGGATGCCGCCACAAAAGGCAGACTTCCGGAAGAGTATTACGAGAATCCTCTTTTGATGATGGCAGAGCGAGCACTTGATCCCTATGCTCTTGAAAAAAGATTAGACGAAGAACGACCATATACATATTGGGGAGCTTCTGATTTAGGTTTAGGGTTTATGGAGCGTTTAATATTCCCTGTCAAAGAAGCTTTCAAGCCAACGATCCAGGCTCACCCTGAAGCAATGGGTGGAATTCATCCGGCACAACAAAGAAAATATGGAACTGAAGCTCCTTTATCTCTAGCAGGTACGGGACAGGAAATAACTACATACGGCTATCTACCTGAAGTTCAATCCCCTTCAGGCTTCCAGGTGAGGATGGCTGATATAATTCAATCAGGTATTGACGTTGCCGGTCTTCAGGGTTTTGCTGCTTCAGAGTTATTTACTTCTATTTCAGGCGGTCAATCGTTTGTCACTCCGAATGCTGTTCATGAGCACTCCGGCAGAATTATGTCATCTCAACGTGCTTACTGGGAGCAGAATTTGGGTGGTATGTTTGGATTGAATGAGGCTTACAGAAGACTGAATCCTGATCGACCTTACGCTACTGAAAATGTATCTTCTGCCATTAGAAATACTATGCCAGACTGGATACCAGAAGGCAGATTAAGATATGGTGATCCTTATGCTCAGATAGATCAAGGAGAATTAAGACTTCCTGGAAGAGGTTACGCCGCGCTCCACAGTGAACTTGAAGGCGTAAATTATGAAGATTACCCATTAGTACACAGGATGAACATACTCAATTCAGTTGCTCCTATGTCTCCTGAATACTTTCAACATGAATCTCTCGTCGCAAGCCAAGTAGCCGAAGGCGACCTGAATCAGGCAGGCGTTAACCTATATGAAGAAATCTTGCGGCAGAGGGATCTTAAAGAGAATGAAGACAGATTTGATTATGGTGAAGGCGCTCTCGGAAGTTATTATCTGGGGCTCAAAAAGTTCGGGCGATCACTCCCAACAGAATCTCTTTATCCTCTATCCCCTGTTCATAAATTTGCTGGTCCAACAGATCCTATTAACGAATATAAATCATTTGAAGTATTAGATAAACAATTCAAATTATGGCAAAACCCCATTGAAGATTATCTAACTCCTACATTCAATAAGACGGTAGACTTCTTCTCCTTGACAGATTATGTACCACCTTCAGCTCAAGAACATGCAGAAATTGAATCATATTTCTCTGCACTACAGGCTACCAAGAATCAACTACTAGATCAGAGAGCTAACGCTGCAGCAGAAGCTGGAGATTTCGAGGCTTCCTCATTCTTCAGATCGGGCAAAAGGAGAACCCTTCACGGTGCAGATCCTTACGGAGATATTCAAGAATTAGAACAACTACTCCCAAGGAGACAGAGGCGATACGTAGATGCTTTAATGAAGACTGATGATAGAAAAAGGGCTTTGAATATAGTAACACCTGAAATGCAACAAATATTGGCTGCTCAATGGTCAAAGGCAAATTATCTGCAGGCGAATGACTTTGAAAGATTACAGCAGGTTCAACGTAATATGACTCCTATTGCAGGTGCAGCTGAAGCAGAATTAGGAGATACAGCACCAGATCAGGATTGGATTGGATATGCGCCCGGAGTTGACCTTAATGCTTTCAAGCTGAAGACAGTTAATCACATGGGCAAAAATATCAGAGACTTCAATCTCTGGAGAGAAGATGAACGAAATGCACAGGTTCTCGATGCTCATTTAAGATCGGCAGACCTTTCTATGACAAGGCTTCAACAGCCAAGCCCGGAACTGTCCAAACGTGCCCTTCAGGAATACCTGCAATCAATCGGTATGCAGGGCGCAAGAATAACAGCCATCCCTATTGCAGGAAACACTACAGTTAACCTTCAGCTTAATCAAAATAATAAGAATTCTATTCGTGAAGAAATGCGCGATCAAGGCTGGATAAATATATAAAAACCCCCAACCTGGCGGTTGGAGGCAAACATTTGAAAGCAAATCACAATGTTTATCGGAGATTCCCGTCTACGATAGGTTATTTGAATTGCACCTCAACAATACAAAAATTAATGGAATAAATCAATGGCAGATGATTCAATATTAGGGACTTTAGGTACCGTCAGCATGCTGGCTACCGGCATTGTTGCCGGTATAGAAGCAAAGAAGAATATCATGGAAGCTCGTGAAGCTGCTGCCAGACGTAAAATTGCAATCAACCAAACAAAGAGCCGCGCAGTATCCGGTACGGATGGTAAAATATATTCGGCAAATCTAAAGTCTCTTGGACTTGATAATTTTAGATACAAGCCTGAAACGATAACGCTGAAAGGCTCTCAATTGGCTGATGCTAATTTAAAAGGTCTTGATAAGAATATGATAGCAAAGCTGCAGTCAATTGGTGAATCTCTTCCCAAATCAAGATTCAGAATATTAAAAGCTTCTAATGGTAATATCGCCGAAATACTTCTCCGTCATGGTACAGAGAGTTTATCTCTTGGTAAGTTTTCATATGGCGGTCTTATTAAACATGCCAACTCTTCTCATTCTTCCAGGTATTCCGTGGTGCCTAACTTCATTAATTTTGAAGGAACCGGCAGGATATTTGAGGGCGGCTCATACGATCTTGGTGATGTGCTTAAAAACAATGTTATTGATTATAACACAGCAAGACTATCTTATATAAATGAACAGATAATAGGCTTACAGGACTCTAGTCCCGGTTTGGTAAAAAGGTCCATTAAAAAATCCGTTGAGTATTTCGATTCATTTGCAGAAGATATTAATGATCCTTCAGGATGGAGGGCACAGAGAAAAATGAAATCTGTCGCTATGATGTATCGTGGCGATAAAGGTGTTGTGAAGTTAAGTCCCAAGGATACTTCTGGAGTTACAGATACACTTATTGAGAATTTCAGAAGCGGATTTAACAGGATGACTGGCGCGCAAACTCATGCTGCTTTTGGAGCGTATAATGATGTCGGGCGCGGCATATTCTTCAATCCTCTTGATTCCTCCCCGGTAACAGATCTATTTAATGAACTCCAGGAAGATGGATTAGCTCAAGGACACAAGAAGCTTGATCAGATGATAACCCGCGAAACTGCTTTTGTTGATCCTAAAATGAAAAAGTTCTACAGTAGAAAAGCCCAAATTTTGGCACAGAATTCTAACCTTGCCGGAATCAACACTTTATATATTCCGAAAGAACACGATCTATTTGATGCTATCCTTGGAAATGGTCTTGACGGAACTCCTATTAGAGCTCTTCGTGAGGAAGGCGCTTTTATGACAGAAGGACTTCTAAAGCAAAGAATTCAGACAGCACAGAACTTCTCGATACCAATAGATGAAAAGGGACTTGGTCATATCACAGAAGATATGGACAAATTCCTACATGACCTGGTAACCTATCATACTAATGCAAAGAACGGCAACACATCAATTTCTTCTAACGTTACGGCTCAATCGAAAGACTTCTATAGTTATTTATATAAAAATGCAAATGCCGGTAATGATTTAGCAATGCGAAGACTTCAGCTTTTAAGAAGAAATAGAAATAATGAATTGATGAACCTAATTAAAAACGACCAGATGGAAGAAGTGTTAGCCGCATTTGGCAAACATCTTGGACATGGCGATTACTTTGATGCAGGTAGATATTTCAAAAAGGGCGCTGCTCTATTTGTTAATGGTACCAAAAGGGTAACTATTGCTGATATTGCAAGTAAAGAGTTTATTAAAAATATAAGCATGAACGAATCCGGGCTCACCTTCCACAGGACTCTTGATTATTCTCTTAATGAAACAATGAAGATATGGGGTACAAAGATTCTTGGTGTGTCCAGCACAACCAAAGATTTAGCTTTTGCTGCAATGGCTTTAGAAATAAAAGGTGTGTCCGCCGCAAATGTAGGACAATATCTCAACCCAGAAGGGCTGGCTTCCTTGAAGAAAGAGTATGCCGATTTGTGGGCGGAACTTCCTGAAGAAATGATGATCACCAGACAAGGACCCAGAACTTACGAATTTGGAGAAGGAATAGAAAAACTATACGACCTGGAACGAAAAGCTATGGCTGCAGAAAAAGGCGACATATATGGAGATCTTATTACAAGAAAACTGGGTAAAGATCAGATGGCTTTTGGTAATTATATATCATCTGTAGATACCCCTAATACATTATATGGTTTTAATCTTGGATCAAACGTTGCAGTAAATGCCATTCAAACAAACAGATTAAGAGCAATGGGCTTGGAATCTGCGGCGCAATTTCTCGAACAAAGTTTTAATACAAAAGAATATAGTGAAGCAATAGATACATTTGCCCCTATGCGTGGAGAGCTT
>Ga0194001_1000009_pt1 | contig 30810 bp, 51 predicted proteins | sample FLT_78_MG_FD_140316 | JGI IMG/M metagenome (GOLD analysis project Ga0194001, IMG submission 140316) | Sediment microbial communities from the Broadkill River, Lewes, Delaware, United States - FLT_7-8_MG | ecosystem: Environmental > Aquatic > Freshwater > River > Sediment | place: USA: Delaware... | reverse complement strand
AGTTAACTTCTAATACATAAGATTTGCCGTCTTTGTATAAGATGTCAACACCTCCAAAGTCATAATCCAGTGCCTTAACTGCTTTTAGAGCCTCCTCCTTAACAGTCTCAGGTACTTTTTCTATATCCCGTAAGGAATGTACCCAACCGTTATCGTGGCTTTTAACGACTCTCTGTATTTTTGATAATTCTTCTTCTTGTAAACCTTCTTTTAAATACTTTCTGGTAATTCGTATTACTTGGTTTTGAAATACGTGTACCCGATATTCTCTTTCAGCGTTTATTAACTCTAAAAAGTAAGAATAATATTTTAGAATGTCTCTAGAGTGCAATAATCCATTAACATTAATAAACTCACGGTCTACTATTTTTAACCCAGAACCCCCGTGATGCATACTTTTTCTAGCAATTACGGGAAGTGGATTTAGCCCACCCATTTTAAACATTAATTCATTGAACTCATCCCAATTATACATTGGTGGAATACTTACATTATTATCCCTCATTTTAATTAATGCATTGTGTTTATTTATATTCTTTTCTATTTTATAGATAGAGTTTAAGTAAGTTTTATCTTTTAGGTAAGGATATTTATTCATTGTTACTTTATTTGCTCTAGCACCATAACATATTATTGGGTTATGACTAGGTGTAGGAACAAATCTACCACCTTCAATACCTAACTCGTCTTTTATACGCTTACCTGTTACACAAGTAGCCTTTGAATACCAAACATATGGCCTCATTTTAGTTACCTCTAAAAGATAAAATTTTACGTCTTATCTCTCCTTTTCTGGTTATTGTTGTATCCTTAGCATTAAATTCTTCTAATAATTTCCTTGTTTCTTCTTTATGTTCTGGTTTAACAGATGAAATAATTCTACTATTATTAGGTCTTGCTCTAGACTCTATACCTTGCGGTACTTGATTGTCTTCAGATTCTCCCTCTATCCACTCATCCCATTCTTCTAGTGACAGTTCAGCTATATTACCTGAGCCACAATTACCACACTCTAAGTTATAAAAACCATTTGAATTTAGCTCGTCATAGTCAAAATCCTCACTGTCTACTACGTCACCGTCCTCATCCAGATATACTGTTCTAGTATAGGAACAGCTACCTGCGTCTTCAGCACTAAAATCGTGCTTTTCTCCACAATCTCTACATACACACGGCATTTTATTTACCTCTGAATTCATCTAGCTTTTGTGCTAATGAAACAATTTTTGCTACTGTCGTTGGAATATTCTCAATGAATCTATTAAACTCTTTCCAATCATATATTTCATTTAATGTTAATTCACACGTTGATATTAGTTTTGGTTCAAAGAAAACCATAGCGTGTTCTGGTAAATTTTTTCTAGCTAATGTAAGAACTAACCTACGTTTTAGTGAAGCAAAATTTATAGATACGTTTTTAGTTGAACTATTTTTTGCTACTAAAGCCTTTAGCTTTTTCTGTAATATAGTTGGTATAATTATCTTATAACTTACACCACCTTTAGTTTTTTCCTTTCTAACCTTTACTTTATAATCACAGGGTATTTTTCCAGTTTCCTTTTTTAGACAAAAGGGTGGTAAATTAACATCCATCTCAATTAATTTAATTGAACCGTGTCCCGTTATTTCCTTAACTGTAAATAGATTATTTGTAAACTTTTTCAGTTTTGGGTAATAATTTGAACAAAAATAATTAAATATTTTTGTATCTTTAGTTAGACTCACAATATCTCCATCTTTTAAATTATATTCTGGTGGTGGTGCAATCGCTTTAACTTTATCTTTTTGTTCGTGTACCACCCACATAAATTTAGTATATCCAGAAATATAATCAGCTATACTAGTGTTATGTTCTACATCGGGAGTGTCACCACTTTGTATTACTAAGTAGTAATCCTTGTTCTTTTTAGTATCATAAGTGTTAGAAAAGTCCCTAGGCCTCCCTTTTTCTGCACTGCATCCAAGAAAGAAACCTTTTACTTCAACATCTCCACTCTTAAAAGATACCCAGTCTTTCATTTTTAAATTCATTTTATCCTCCTAACTAAATGTAAACACAGAACTTTCTGATACTTCTGAAGTAACTTCAATTAAAGTACTGTTTGTATTTAGTTCTATTTCTTCGACGTGATCTTTTTCCAAATCTTTTAATAACGTTGTCACTTCTTCCACAGCAATAGAAATCAGCTTATCTAACTGTTCCCACGTAGTCACACCACAAAGGTTAAAACTTCTCCATTCTAACCCGTGGTCTAAGGAGCCACAATTAAACTCTACTTCTCTAGAATGTTTATCTAGAAGTGGTTTTTTAATTTCTTGTGCATATCCTCTAAAGTATTGTTTCTTAAAATGAGGGAAGACGGTAGGTAATTCGTCTTTAACCCTCTTTAATACATTTTTTCTCATCTTTGCTAAATGAGTATAAGTTAATAGCTCATTTACTGTACCTGTATCTTCACTAAAATGAAGATGGCAACCAGTAGACTTATTAAAAGACAATACCTCGTCTAGTTCTAAGTCTGGACTACCAAAGAACTCTTTAAATTCTTTAAATGCTTTTGGTATATCTGCTGGTGTTAATGGTATTGAAATAAATTCTCCCGTCTCAGGGGCTAGGAATTTATCTCTTTCTTCCTCATATATCGAGAGTGAACTATCACTTTCCACTTTCCAAAATCCTTTTAAGAAATCATCTGTATATTTTCCTTCGTGGTAAAATTGTACGTCAAATTCCCTAAAACTTGTGTCTGCTATTAATTCTATCTCAAACCCAAATAATGGTTTCATTTTACTTACCTCGTTTTATTTTTTCATACTTTTCTAAGTTTAAGTAATAAGTCAGCTCTCTTTGAACTGACTTAAACTCGTGTGATAGATGAGCTATGATATGTTCCCACTCCATTCTAATTCATACTTGTTGTTAAGAATCTGTCACTAATAATCAGTGACGATTTTCCATCCCATTTCTCAGCAATCTGATATTTAAGATAATCGTCTATTTTTAGAGACATAATATTCTCATTCATTAGTTCCATATTCTCCTTTTGTTTCTTAATAATTTCTCTTTCAATTTCTACTTGTGCTTTTCTTTCTAGTGTTCTATCGAACTCGTCCGAATACTGTATATTACTAATTGTAAAATCTTTTAATTCAAAATACTCAATACCTGCCATATTTTGAATAACTTCTAAAACATTATTAGTAATTTCTAGTCTTTTACCAAGTAATTCTTCTGCATTATACTTAAAAAATACTGTTTTAGTTTTTTCCTGTACCTTATTTTCTAGATAATTTAAGAATACTTTTTTGTCTTTATAATCTAGCAGAAAAGAATACGCTTTATCCTCTTTAAGACGCATATTTACATTAACTTCAAAATCTACTCCCTGCATATCTTTAGTTGATGCATCCACAACAAAGTTATAATTTTCAAACTGATTGTTTAGTCTTTTTAAATGACCTAAACCGATCCAATTAAAACCTTGATGTTTAGGTTCTGCTTTTAGTTTACCAAACTCATACTCATAAGCATATTCGTTATATGATACTGTTCTAACACCAGTTAAGGCTATAATTATTAAAATACCAATAACTAATGTAAACATAAAAACGAGTTCTATTTGTCCTTTTTTATTCATCGTTATACTCCTCCGTAAATAGTTTTTTTGCTATAAAGAATATTAAAGCAAATAGTAATATATTGCTTATAATAATTCCCATTGTGAATAATTCCATATTAACCACTTATAATATTAGTTGAATAATATTAACTGCTACTGATGCTGTACATACAATAACAAAAATAGTTTTAGTTGTCTGTAACTCCTTTTTTAAATACTTAATTCTTCTTGCTTTGCTAATATCTGCTTCTACTAACTTACTGTGTTTTTCTTTCATATTCATTTTATTTACCTCGTACATTTATCAAGATACTCCCTTAACTCAGGCATATCTCCTTCTTTTCCTTTGTTTCTATTCATTATCTCGTAAGATACTTTAGGGTCATATATCATTTTATATCACCTACGATTTATTCCAAAATAACCTAAGTATCGCTTTACTTCTTTCTCTGTTGGTTTATCCTTATCAGTATACCATAAACTGGTGGCTTTCCATTTTAAGAAATTAGCATAAAGCATATCTTTTATTCTGGATTCTTTCATTTTCACTCAACCTCAGTGACATCTTTAAAGATATCATCTAATTCTTTCTCTGCTTCTGCTATTTGTTTGTCAATTCTTCTTTGTTCTTGTAGATATTCATCTACCATTTCCTCTGATTCAACATTCTCTTCATCATATTGTTCAAAGTCAAAGTCTCCTAAATATTCTTCCGTCATTTTCATATCCTCCTAATTCAAGTTCGGGTGAACTAGTGTTTTCATCTGTTGAAGTATTTATAGATACTGATACTAAATTGTTTGGTTCTTCTGGACTAAAGTACCCATAAGTATTAATTAATGTTATGGGTCTACTTTGTGTATCTACTTTTTGTGGGTCTAGTTCCTTAATTCTATTTCTAGCCTCAGCTATAAATTTATATAACTCTCCTTTTGTCATATTTTTAATGTTTTTCATCTGTCTCACCGTCATAAATACAGTATTGACCATCCTCAAAGTATTCACACTCGTGACAATCTCCAAAGTTAGTTGGGCATAACATTTTAATCACCTTTCAATATTAGTTGATAGACACAACCATTACTAACTAATGATGTTTCTCCGTTAGCTATAATATCATCAATATCTGATTCAAATATGTTTAATTTAATAGTTTTTATCATTTTTCACCTGTTTTAGTAAATAGTGGGGTGTAATAGATTGCTAGAATCAATTTTAAGGCACCAAATAAGCCGTCTAAGCCATTATTATTTAAAAAAGGTATATTACCATTACTTTCTAATAAAAGTGGCTTAGAATGGCTTATTTATCTACTTCTTTACTCACTCCTCTATTATACATAAAACGTCTTCGCCATACTCACCATCTTGGGCACATAGCATTGTTCCATCATCAAATACCAACACAGTAGCAGTATCAAAATTTCCATTGTCATAATACTTAATATCTACTACTCTTTTACCAACTAACTTTCCAATGTTTTTGTCATAAGCATAGTTTGGTTCAAATTTAGTAAGTTTTTCTTTTTTGAAATTATACATTTTATCACCTTTATCGTGTTTTGATAGAAGTAAACTCTTTTGTCTTTGCGTTATAAACAATAATATCTTCGTGTCCGTAAATTATAGTTAAATCTTCCCACTTTTTAAATCCGTGTAGTTCGTAGATATCAAAAACAGCTTCTTCTCCAATAAAAATAGTGTCAATAAAGTTATCTGCTTTAATTTCCTCTACCTCTGTGTCTAAATACTCTTCTTCATAGTCTTTTTCATTTATATTTGTAACTTTTCCTTTAATATAGTCTCTTAGTTTCATATTATCACCTTTAATTAATGAATGTAAAACTCTGTAAGAATTCACATAATAGCAGGGCTAGTATAGAAGGGTAGAAATAGTTAAGGCATTTAGAAGTATAATAAGCCTACTAGTATACTAAGTATACTGTTCTTGTATCAAAAATAGTTATACTAGTATACTAGTATACTATAAGGAAATCTAAGGAATATACCTATAAATATAGGTATAATAGTAAGGGCAGATAAAAAAGTATAGCAAAACCTTTAAATATCATTATTTTAACCCTTTATTTAAGGAAACTCAAGGAATGTTATAATTCTTCTGCATCGACATCTAAACTAGGTAAACCTATAACACGTCTAGAATGGTCAATAAAATTTAATACTTCTGAGTATTCTTCCCAATCTAAGTATCTAACTCTCTTTTTAAATATATTTAGCATTGTATTCACCTCTTTTAAATTTTAGCATAAATATCATTAGGTAATCCTTTATTAAGCATAGACTTCATAAGACTAAGCATTTTAATTTTATCAAACTCTTTTCTTTTACCTGCTAACTTACGACCTTTAAAGATTTGTTCCCACTCTCCTTTATTTCTTTTAAAATAGTGAGAGTTATCACAATGCTTTAAATGTTCTTCTGATGACTTACTAGAGCCATATTTATGAATTTGTCCCTTTTTAGCATTATGGTTAAATCTTAGTAATGATAAATCTCTATCTTTTGATAGTTTTGCTTTTAATCTATTCTGTTTTTTACTCATAGTTCCACCTAAAAAGTAAAGAAAGCCTTAAAAAAGGCTATCTTTGTTTTCTTCAACAATGGACTTTAAGAAGAAGTTATATTCTCTATAAAGTTCTTTGTCTACTACTTCAGTTTGGAATTTAACCCATTCTTCAGTAGTTACTTTCATTGATTCTCTAACAAGAGTTTCAGCCTGACTAGTTAAAACCTTAACAGTATAGACATCTTTAATAAAATCTCTTTTGTAACTAATACAGTTTTTAGAAGTTAATTTCTTAACGTCTAACTCCTCAAAAGTTACAGCAAATTCATTTTTATTAAATTTATTTCTGTCTTTGCCTGTTAAATTTTCACTAACTGCTTTTAACTCTTTAATTAAATCTGTTTTGTTCATATATACCACCTTATAGTGTTTAGCCTCTCAAATTGTTTAAAATTTTAGAGAGGCAAAAAAGAAAAAAATGAGGGTTTCCCCTCAAAAATAAACAAATTTAACCAAAGCGTTTAACTTCAGCATAATTTCTAGTCGTTGGCACTAAGTAGTAGTGCTACTGCAATACAGGGTATTAAAATCGAAAAAAATAACCAATAAAGCCTAACGACTAGAATAAAAACAAACTAGCCGACAAATCAAGGAGAATACTACCCTTACTTTGTGATACCCGTTTCTCTTCGGGATACATTTAGAATGTGGATACTTATATATAAATGTTTCGTTATTGTGATTATAAAAATCACTACTCCTACTTATTTGATAGAAACTTATTAGCAGAACTACATATAGTTCATATAAGAGGACTTCTCATAGTTACATATAATTATATACTAGTTATATAATAACTAGTCTTATATAGGCTTATATAGGCTTATATTGGATACTAGAATAAAGACTAGTAAACTATTTTATTAAATAGTAAACTACGTAATACTATTATATACTATTATCCACTACTTAGGAATATATACTATTCACTAGTGAAAAGTTATTCGCCCTTAAAGAGTAGTAACAAACTTATTATGTTGTTACTCACTAGTAGTAAATCAAGAATAACCACTACTAGTATACTAATTAGTATACTGAGGACATTACCCTATAAAATGTGCCTGGTTTTCAAGAAAATGTGAGCTATTTCTCAATAAGTTCAATAATTTCAATAGATCCTTTATAAACTATAGCAAAAGCTTTATATATGAGTATATCTACACATATCTTAGAATGGCAGTAATCAAGGCATCCAAAAGTGGTAAACAGTTACAATTTATAGCTGATGATGGTACTGTATATGGAGTTAGCTTAGGCATAGTACAAAAGATAATAGATGAGAAGAATCCTGCTCGTTTTTGTGTACTTACTCAGTTTCCATTGAAAGCTTCTCCAGATAGATACCCTAAATCACCTATATGGTATCCAGATAACTTCCAAGGAGATGTGTCTGATGATAGTAAAGCTGGTACTGATGTATTCAGTGCACATTATAGAAAGAATACTGAACAGAAAAAACAATTCGAGGATAAGAAAATATGGTAACTATAAAATGTCCAAGGTGTGGGAAAGTCCATGAACTGAAGAATGGAGATAGTAGATGTAGTAAGTGTATTACCTTTTTAAAGGGGATAGGTAGGTTATAATGAAATTTATATTTGATATGCAACATTTTAAGAGTAATATTGGTAATGCATGTCCATGTAAGATCCCAGAATTTGAGAATATATGCCCATGTAAAGAGTTCTTGGAAACAGGGAAGTGTATATGTGGATTATTTCAACCAGTAATAGAGGAAGTATAAATGATAGTTGAAGATAGAATTATAAGACTAAGAGAGAACGAATATATTATTACACCAGAGAATACAATATCTAAAGATATTAAGGTACAGTGTTGTGGTCAAGACGTAAAGAATGTTATTGGTATAATCATTCTAAATCAGGGTTAAAGATGGAAGTAACTAAAGAATTTATAGAAGAGATGAAGAAGTTTAGAGAGCCAAATAAGAAAGCTGGACTAATAGAAGCTTGCTCTGAGAATATTATAGTCTTTTGTGAGTATATGCTAGGACTTAAACTATATGCTTGGCAAGTATCGTTCTTGAATAAGATACAGAATGCTGATAGTCTGCAGAGATCTTTTGTAGCTATAACATCTAGACAGATAGGTAAGTCAACTGCATTAGCTGTATACTCTATTTGGTCATGTACTTTTAATAAACATCCAGGTACTATAAGTAATAATACCATTTTTGGTATAGTATCAGCATCCGATATACAAGCAAAGAAGTTACTATATGAGATTAAGAAGTTCATGCGTATTGGGGATAGGTATATTGAGAAGACTTATACAGATGATGAGGGTAACCCTCTTTTTGGAAAGAACTTCTTCAGTGACTTATTGGATGATAATGAGCCTAACAATACTACAACAATTACATTTAAACCGTATAAAGAATCAGTGCATGGTGAGTTCTTACTAAAAGGAAGTGACTCAGGAAGTGTTATTAAATCTTATCCTCCTACATCATCAGTATTAGGAGAGACATTTACCGTGGTAGTAATAGACGAAGCAGGTAAAACAGACAAAATTACAGATCAATTCTTTTATGATTATATGTATCCTACTGGGAACAGTACTAATGCTATTAGAATATACACTTCTACGCCTTGGGTTAGCTCTGGTTTCTTCTATAGGATTGTTAATCCTGATGGTAACTATGATGATAGTGATACTGATGTTGTTACTTTTACTGTAGACGCTATTAAACTAGAGAACCCTAAGTACTATGATACTGTTATGAAGACAGTTAATGAACTTAACAAAGACGGTAAGACAGATGAAGTTCAAAGAGCATATTATTGTAGGTTTGTTAAAGGTGAATCAAACTATTTTCATCCAGATAAAGTTATGGATATGTTTACTAATGAGTACCAACAAGTAGAAGGGTATGTTAAAGAGTGTGATATGGGAGTAGACTTCGGTGGACAAGTAACCAGTAGATCAGTTATTACCATCTCAGCTCTAGATGACGAAGGAAAGGTACATAGGTTATATAGAAGGGCTTATCAAGTTGGCAAGGATAATAACTTAATTGCTGATATTGATGATCTTAGATCTAGGTTTAATATACAAAGAATTATTCCAGATGATTGTCCGCAAGGAGATTATCTTATTAGAGAGATGGAAGATAGGGGTTGGAATGTTCAAAGAATGAATTTTAGGTCTGAGAAGATCAAGAAGTATGGCGCATTTAGATCTTCACTTAATCGTGGTGATATTATCTCTTTTGATGATGATGAACTTAAGACAGAGATGTTAGCACTTGAAATAGCGGAAGGCTCAAGACAGTCAAAGATTCAGCATGCGCCTGGGTATACTGATGATTTAATTGATTCATTTATTATGAGTTGTTATTTCTTTGTTCAAGAAGAAGGTGGCTTCAAGGTATTTGATTATGACCAAGCTATTAGTGGTCTTGATGTATGTCCTAAATGTAATAGTGAAAGGCTTTTAAGGAGTGAAACTAAGAAACTACTATATCTTAAATGCCAAGACTGTGGAAACAAATGGGTGAGTGACGATGAGCCAATATATGATTAGAAGGAGGTTTTTTGTCCCAAAGACAGAATCCGAGAGATACTATCATAAACAATATGATAAGCATCCAGCAGACTTCCTTTTTGAGTGTGATTATGATGATACAGATAAGAATGAGTAAATATAATAATAGATTAAAAGAGAATGACTATACACCAGAAGAAGAAGCTGAAATTTATAACAGTCAGTTAAAAGATATTCTTCAGAATACAAGATGGTATCTAGATAATATCGAATCAATGGCAGAATACAGGGTAAGATGGGTAAATTATGCAGCAGTTAACATTACTAAACCAAAGGGTTTATAAATAAAACTGTCCCTACTTTATAAGATGATATGTCCCTATTCAGGGAGATGACGGCTTAAAACCGTATCGCAATTACGCAGGTAGATAAATTGGCCAACAAGACTAAAAAACAATACTTACAGCGAGCTTCTAGTAAAAACACTTTAAGAAATTTTGTGTGGAATACAAGCTCAGCTACAGTCTATCCAGACTTCTCATTCGATGTCTTACTTTCTATGATAGACAACGATCCCGTTGCACGTGGGGCTCTTACACATTTTGTTGATAAATGTATGGAAGGATCTTACAACATCGTAAAGAAAGAAGACTTTTCATTTTCTCGAAAGGATGAATTAAACCTTGATAAACAATTTAACTTTAGACATGACTTCTTAAGAAAGACTTTTTTAATGTTAAAGTTATATAATAATGTTTTCTGGGAAATAATCCGAAAAACTAATGGTGAGACTAAAGATATTAATGTTCTAGATACTTACACAATAGAACCTGTTACAGAACCAAATGGTGACACTAGTTCTTTTAAATCAAAAATACCAGATGCTAAAACAGGAAAGTATCCTACATGGGATAAGAAAGATATTGTATGGGTAAAGGTTGGCGATAGATGTCAAGGATGGGCTCCTGTAGACATGAAAGCACTTTACGAGACACTTACAGCTAAAGAGTATATCAGACGATATGTCGCATGGCTTTGGAAAACAGGACAATACAGAGTTCTATACAATTTTAAGAATGCAGCAGATAAGGATATTACTGATTTTCTTGTATTCACACGTAGACATGATAATAATTTCAAAACTCCATTTGTAACTAAAGGTGAAGTAGAAACTAAGATGCTTCGTGATATTCAGGAAACTGAAAATATTACAAGTCTTATGAAATACTATGATTCACAAATTTTAATTAATATGAGAATTCCTCCAATTGATGCAGGTATTCCAGATGCTACAGGTAGAAGTAATGCTGATGCTCAGTCTAATAACCTAAGTACTCATATTACTAGTTATAAGAAAGCAATTGCAGACTCACTTAACTGGGGATTATTTCCTAAAATTAATAGGGGAACAATGATGCTTATTTTTGGACCAAATGATAGATTCGCAGAGAAGTCTGTTCTTGAGAATATACAGATCATGCAGTCAGTTGGTTTTACTAATGATGCAATTAAAGAGTATTTGGCTGATAAAGGAATGTTCTTTGAATCTAAGCTAATGAAAGATCCTGAAGATATGATGTTACCTGGCACAGGAAATCCTAGAGATAAGGATAATGCACCTTCTAGAACAGGACAATCTGTAGATAATAAACAAAAGGTTATTGGCTCTGGTGAGAATTCTTCAAGTAGAGCAGATCAAGTAGGTGAAAAATAATGCCATACACTCCAAGAAGTAAAAAGTTACCAGAATATATTAAAAAACTAACTCCGAGTACACGAGAGAAGTGGGTTAATGTGTTTAATACTGTTGAAGCTAAAGAAGGAGAACAAGTAGCATTTATTGTAGCTAACTCCTGGTTAAAAAGAAGACTTAAAAGTATTGCTACACTAGGTAGAACAGATAATACTGTTGAAAAAGTTACATTCGTAGTAGACAGTTCAAAAGAGTTAATTCAAAGAACTGAGAAAGGAGAAGATTTTATATCATTTAAGTTAGCTGAGGTAGGTGTTGATAAATTAGGACAACCTTGGCCAGAATTTATGTTAAAGAAATGGGCTTCCCAGGTTAATGATGGACTAACAGTTGTTGGTGATTTAGACCATAAAGAAATGGAATCATTAATTAAAGGAAACGCACCTGATGAATTGATTGAGAAGAAGTTGAGAGAAAAACCGAGTATTGCTAAAGCAATTAAAGCAGTCTTTGATAATGGGAAACTATGGTTAAAAGCTGTTATTGATAAGCGATATAAAAAATTGATTCAAGAGTCAAAAGGAGTATCATTAGAAGCAGTTGTTGAACGAGATTCAAACAATAATGTTATTGATGGTAATTTGCTAGGCTTTACCTTTGGTGTGGACAGAGACCCGGTCTTTGATGGCACAGAGGTGAATATACATGCAGCTTCCTAAAGTATTAGTTTTTACTCCAGTGTATGAGAAAAAGGATTATAGTCTTAATCGTTTTTTAAAACATGTTAGTAAAATAAAATATCCTAAGGATAGAATTGAACATATTTTTATTGATAACTCAGCAACAGATGAATATTATAAATCAATTAAAAGAAAAGTTGAAGCTTTTGGTTTCAAGATTTATCATATTGAAAGAGGAGCTAATAGTAGAGAAGCGCTGGCAAGATCGCAGAACTTCGCAAGACGACAAGCTCTTAATAAAGATTATGATTACCTGTTTTCAATTGAATCAGACATCTACGTGCCGGAAGATGTCTTAATAAAACTATTAACACATGGCAAAGATGTTGTAACAGCATTATACCATATAGGAGACAGGGAGAAAGGTCAAAGAGTTCCTTGTATTACCTTACCTGAGTGGAGTGAAACTTTAAACGCTTGGGGAACTAGATTACTAAGGAAAGAAGAATTTGAATTATATACAAACATTGGTTTAATACAAGTACAAGCTGGTGGAATGGGTGTATGTCTAATGAGCAAACTTGCTTTTGAGAGTACGCCTTTCTTTTATGACCCTCGATTTCAAGGGCATTCAGATATTTACTTTTTTAATAAAATGTTTATGCATCACATAGGAGTCTTCGTTGATACAAATATTATTTGTGAACATGAGAATACTCCATGGGATACTGTAGAAGATAGATAAGAGGTGTTGATTATGGGAAAAAACGTAAAAGCAGACGCTGAAAAGGCGAATAATGCCATTGTTGAAGACGAATATAGCAAAGATATTATAGATGGTCAGGTTGAATCAATTGTTGGTGAATTAACCAACTTTAGAGACCAAAGAGTCAAGGCTATTGCAGGTAAGGAAAGATTCCTTAAACAGTGGGATAGAGATAAAGAATTATACAAAATCATGTTAGATAACTTTTCAATGATTCCTGAAAAGATTACAATGAAGTACGAGCAATCCCCAAGATACTGGGAGCTTAAAACACAGCAATTTGAAGATAAATATGCTCAGGATAAACACATGACTGAAGCTAAACTATCTGATTATGATCGTCAGATTGAAGCTTTTGAAATGGAAATACAAACAGCCGAAGAAAAGTTAAGAGAGCTAGGTGAGTTAGATGAATAAGGGCGAAAAAGATGAAAACCCTCTTACTAAAGAGGATATCGACGCTATGAATAAAGACATTGCAGACGCAAAAAGTTCCTTAGTTTCGAAAGAAACTGAAATGAAGTTAGAAGACGTCAAGAGACAGGCTAAAGAAGAAGCTAAACAAGAACTCGAGTTAAAGGCTAAGTTCGAGCAACAGGAACAATTAAATAAAGAACTTCAAGAAAAGCTCGAAGCAAAAGAAAGAGAAGCATCCGAACGATTGAGTAAACTTCAAGAGAAAGTGGATGAAATGGTTAGTAGTAAAGCGGCTGTACGGCCAGTAGATCCTTTTGCGGCACAAGAACAAGAGAAAGCTGTAGACCTGAAAAGAATGTCTGATGAGGATATTAATGACCTTGAGCATGCAAGTGCACAAGCTTTTTTCGGTAGTGAATTAGACGATCGAAATTAAAATTATTAAAACAAAGGTGGTTACCTATGAATAAAAAAGAATTTATTATGAGGGCTTTAGACACATCAAATGCTTTTATTAGCACTGATTCTGAAGCAACTGCAGTTAACCCTAACATTTGGGATAGCAGACTAAGAGACTATGAGGAAAAGAATTTAGTTATTACTCCTCAAGCTGAACAGTTTGATTTCCGAGGACCAGGTGTTGACTACAAAGTAACAATAGACGACGCTCCAAGCGCAGCAACAGCATTAACAGAAACTGCAGATGTAACTATTTCAAGTTTTTCAACTAGAAATGTAACATTCACACCTACTGAATATGGTGCAGCTTACCAGTTAAATAGAAAAGAAGCAGTTAGAGCTTTCTTTAATGTAGCTGAAAGAATGGTTAAGAAATTAGGTTATTCTTTAGCACAGAAAAAAGATGCATTAGCTGTAGCAGCAGTTAACACAGGAGCAAGCAGCTCAGTTTTCGCTAACAGTAAAACAGCAGCTACTGCTATCGCTTCCACTGATACTCTAGCATATGATGATATCACAGAAGCAATTAGAAAAATTGAAAACTATGCTTACACACCAACTAAAATGTTTGTATCTTACAACCAAAAGGAACAACTATTGAACCTTCAAACTGTAAACAGAGCAGACGAATTTGGTACTAGATCAGCAATTGCAAAAGGTTTCATTGGAGAACTATTTGGACTAGAAATTTTTGTTTCACACAGTATTACTGAAGAAACAGCTGGTTCAGCTAAATACCATAGAGCTATTGTAATGGGTGCATCAGGTACTGGTGAACAAGCACTAGGTTACGCAATTAAAAGAGACCCTATCATCGAACGTGAATACCACGCAAGAGGAAGATATTGGGATATTGTAGCACACGAAGAATATAACTTCCAAATACTACATCCAAAGGCTCTTTGCCTAATTTATACTTACTAAGTTAGTAGGTATTTTTGGGGCTTATGCCCCCTTTTAATTTTTAACAATGGGAAGTAATACAATAGATCTGGAATTGCAAAAGTTCGAAGAGAGCGATAAATATCCTAAGGCTACCGTTAGGGTTACTTCTCATGATAACGGTCATATATGTGATGATAACACTACAAGTGTTGCATTATTAGCTAATTCTACATTTACTGGAGCATGGCAAGATACTCTTAATTATAACACTGTAACTTTTGGTATTATTTCTGACCAAGATTCAGCTATTGATGGTTTTAAGGTACAGTGGAGTGCAGATGGTATAATACAGACTCAAGATGATGTTTTCACTATCTCTGCAAATAAGGGTAAAGTATTCACGTTTAGTCCGGCTAATAGGTATGTTAGAACTAGTTATACAAATGGTACATCTGACCAAGGATTATTTAATTTACAAACCATATTCAAGAAGGGTGGCTTTAAACCTTCTAGTCACCGTATCCAAGACGCTATAATAGCAGAAGACGATGCTGAACTTGTCAAAGCAGTTCTTACTGGTGAAGACTCAGACGGAAGTTTCCAGAATGTTCAGACTACTCAGGATGGTAACCTAACTATTTCAGATAACTCAAGTGGTTTATCTATAGCACAAGGTAATGTAACAGGACATTCCTTTATACATAAGTTTGGAACAGCTCCTAACTTTGATATTGCCGATGGCTTTGTTACTGTATGGGATGGTGCTGAGGATGATGAAGTTTGGGAACAAATGAACTATATTTATTCTACAACAGCAGATATTGATAGTATTTCGTCATCAGATAGTGGTGATACTCAAGACATAGAAGTACAGGGATTAGATACTAATTATAATTTAGTCATTCAGACTGTTACTCTTAATGGACAAACAAGAGTAGCTTTAACTACAAATTTAATAAGAGTTTTCAGACTAAAAAATGTTAACTCCTCAGATATTTCTGGTCACGTTATTTGTTATGTTAACACAACTCTTTCAGGAGGTATTCCTGCAGACACCACTAAAATAAGAGCAATAATTCATGAAGATAACAATCAAACTGAAATGGCTGTGTTTACTATACCAGCTGGTAAGACTGGGTATATGAGAGACTGGTATGCATCAACAGCTGGAGCTAAAAGAGACAGCTCCCATACAATTAGATTATTAGCAAGACCTTTCGGTCAAGTATTCCAACTTAAACACACATCTAATATTGATGTTAATGGTACTAGCTATATCCAACATAGATATGAAGAACCAGAAGTGTTTACTGAAAAAACAGACATAGAAATAAGAATGAACACAGACCAGAATGAGGCAGGAGTCGCAGCTGGTTTCGATATAGTATTGGTGGATAACTAAGATGACAAAGATTACAGTAGGTGAGAGAATGACTCGTATAGAAACTACTTTAGAATACATTAAAGAAGCAAGTGATGACAATAAGGTTGAACACCAAGAGATTATTAAACTATTCACAGACGCTTTGGAGAAAAAAGCAGATAAAGACGACTTAAATAAGTTGTCAAAAATAACTTATACAGCAATAGGGGGCTTAGCAACTATATTCATTGGGGCATTAAGCTTTCTTATAAAATACACATTATTTGGATAAAATGGCACAATACACAACAGCGGAAAAAGTACAATATGAATTACAAGCTAGCTCAGCATTTGATGCTACTACAGTACCAAGTTTAAGTACAGTGACAGACTGGATTGAGGAAGAGTCAGCATTTATTGATAGCCAGACTAATACATCCTTTTCACAAACTACAACAACCCTGACTTTAGATTATAATGGCGAGGAAGTTATTCCTTTAAAAGATAGCCCTCTTATATCAGTTAGTCAGTTTTTGTATGATACTAACTCTTTTGGTAATGCATCTGGTGCAGACTGGGTAGCTAAGACAGAAGATACACACTTCTCGTTATATAAGGAAAGAGGAGAAATAGTTTTAATGCTAACTAACTTTACTCCTGCGGAAGGGCGTAAAAGATTTAAGATTGAATATGTAAGTGGTTATGCAAGTACACCTGCTACAATTCAGATGCTAGCTACTAAAAAGGTAGCACTAAGAGTATTAAATACTTTAATCTCAGGAAACGTAAATAGTCGTAATGACGGTGGATCCGTTAGTGTTGGTAGCATAAGTATAGTTGAACCAGAGAACTACGGTGTAAATAGTTATAAACAGCTTGTAACTGATATTAAAGATCTGGAACAACAAATAGCTCGTACTGACGGAATATACAGATACGACGTATACACTTTATAAAATGGTAAGTAAACAGGACGCAATTAGAACACAGCTTGATACTAAGGTATTTAGCGTGCTTGGTAAAACCGTAACACTTAATAGTAAAAGTGCGCCTACTTATAATAGTAGAGGAGAAATCGAGATAGCTAGTGCTTCGCAAAGTACTGTTACAATTGTTCCTTATAACATCATTGACAGCAGACAAAGTTACGAAAATTTTGGTGATTTAAATGCTGGAGAAATGGATGCTGCAGTTCGCTATGACGTGACAATAGATATAGATGATTATTTTATAATTGAATCAGAAAACTGGATTGTTAAAGAGATAGTTAAGAACTATCTTCCAGATAATGTAGTAACAATTGTAAGACTCAAAAAACAAGAAAACTAAGAGCATAGGCTCTTCTTTGCGTAGGCAATTATAATGGCAATAAGCGACAGTACAATATCCGTAGATGTATTTACAGAAATAAGAAATAAGCTAGTTAGCACTGCACCATATGTTACTAATTCAAGTACAAGTGCAACTTATGCAGCTAGTATTAACGCAGTTTATAATGATAAGAATACAACTAAACCACAAATAGTTATATATCCAGCACGTATAAGTGAGGATACATTTAGGTTTGGTGGTACAGAAGGTAAAAAAGCAGTTAATGTAAATATTGAATGTTATTATCAAAATACTTTAGGTGTTGATCAGTTATCAGACCAAATCAAAACAGCGCTAAAAGCTAATGATATTATTGGTATAGACTTAGTTGGTATAGTAACAGATTATGCCTTTACTAATCCAGCAGAATCAAAGTTTCATTTAAAAACAATGACGTTTACATATACGAGGGAGTAAAATGGCTAGAATAAAGTCTACTATATCTTATAGTGGTCTTATTAAGAAACAGTACGAACTCGAAAAAAATATTAAACACTTTGGTGCTCAAGCAGTTAATGATACTATAGATTTAGTAAAATTATATGCTTTGGAATATGCCCCAGACGCCACAGGACGACTTAAATCGTTTATCAAAGCATTTAAAGTAAATGATATAAGAAGTATAGGATATGTGGAAGCACAAAACCCAACACTTAACCCACCTAAAAGCTACAGAGGTGGTTCAACTAAATTTAATTTAGTAAGGTGGATGCACGAGAGTCCCAGAGCGTATAGTATTATTCATAGAGGTGAACCCCAGTTTATGTATAAAGCTGCGGAGAAAGCTGAAAAAGAAGGGATTAAGTTAGCTCAGAAGACATTTAATAAAATTAATATAAGGTGAATAAATTATGGCAGCAATTAGCAGAAATAAAACAAAAATTTATATAGTAGCTTCAGGTACTAATGCTTCTGCTCTGACTTCTACAGATATTATAGCAGGAGAAATTAAGTCCTACTCTAAAACAGGTGGAGAAACAGATACAGAATCAGATCCAGTATTTGGAGGTTACGTTGACAAAGAAAAACCACAAACTCAGTTTGAATTACAGTTTGATATTGTACCTTCATTTGATAGTGGTTATAGATGGGAAGAAATGGTTTACTCAGCAAAAACTGTTGGAACAGATACGTTCTATATTGCAGGTGGCTCAGTAAGCGACAGAGCAGTCTTTATAGAAGCAAATGACGGTTCTGGTAACGTAGACGCATGGGGATTCAATAACTGTAACGTAACTGTTATGGATATGGAACATAATGCAGACGATAACCAAACAAAAACACTAACACTAAAGTTTTCGCCAACTGATGATTCAGGACTATCTAATTATGTATATGGTTCTAAACAAGTTATTGCAAGCTTTGCAAGTGTAACAGAATTACCAGGATGGAGTTCCCTATCACCATAGGGTTTTCCTTTTTATTTTTGAGGTGTAAGATATGAAAGAATTGAATTTAGATAAATTAAAAGTAGAAGGTTATACTGGGTTTAGTATAAAAGACTACGACACAGAAGAGAATAAAGCTGTTCATAAAGCTTTCTGGGAAATGTGTAGAATTGAAACAAATAACAACTATACACAGGGACTAAGAAAGCTTATTGAATATTACCAATCAGATGCTAAATATGTAGCATTGTGGGAAGCTATTCAAGAATTAAAGAAAGAACTTGATACATTAAAAGTACAAGCAAACCCTAATAAACCTGAAGAAGGTAAGGGTACATTTTGAGGTGAAGAGATATGGCTACATTTAATATATATACAAAAGACGTAAAAATAGGGGACGAAGTATATCAACTTAGACCTTTAACAGGAAGATTTTTACCACAACTATACGATGTTATTGGCAAATTAGCTAATGACAAAGAAGAAATAGATGTTAAACAACTAAATGAAGAAAACATTACTGCACTTCAGACATTAGCATTAGAAACATTTAAAAAGTCTTATCCTAATGAGGATGAAAATAGACTAGACGAATTTGTGTCACAAAATTTAATGGTAATTGTAGGGCCACTGGTTGAATTAAACCTTGGTAAGAATGTTTGAGTCCCTAAATAAGTTAGAAAAATTAAATAACACTCCAACACCTATGGAGGCTATTTATTTTTTTTATTTAGATAGAGGAGTAAGTTTAAATGAGTTTAATGAATTACCTATTCCTTATATTATAGGTAATTTAAATACATTTCAATATATTCAAAAACAAGAAGAAAAAGCACGTAAAATAGCTTCAAGAAAACAAAATGGTAAGTGAAAACGCAGCACTAAGTGGCAAAGAAGATGTAGTAATAAGAGTTGGATTACAAATATCTGATGTTAAATCAGCTTTTAGAGACACTCGTAATAGAATAGGACAATTTAGACAAACCTTACAAGATAAAATAGGTCAGTTTAAAGTAATGCCAAATAGAGCTAAAGGCGAGATGGCTGCTTTTACACAACAAGCTAAAAAGTTTGCTAAAGAAATAAATCTTCCAATGGAAGGTTTAATGAAACAAGGTGGGATTAATAAAAAAGCTTTTACTACAGCATTAAAAGAAAGATTTAATGCACTTGGTACTACTGCGAAGAGATTAAACCTACAAGAAAAATTACAATTAGCACCCTTACAAACACAATTGGACAAAGCTTCTTTTAGTACTAAGAAGTTTAAGAATGAAATAAATAGAGCAAAGATACCATTCGCAGGATGGGCTATGTCAGTTATGTTCTTTGGTATGGCACTAAAAAGAATGTTTAGTACTGTATGGAAATCATCAACTAAAACGTTTCAAGATGTTATGCATAGTACTAAAGGTACTGTTACTGAATTTGATAAGCTAGATGGCTCAATGAGGTATCTACAGTTTACTGCAGGAGCAGCTTTAGAACCTATTGCTAAATTTATATTCCCTATAATTGATGCGGTTTCTACTTGGATTTCTACAAACGAAGAATTATTTAGAAAGATAATGCTAGGATTAGGAATTGGTGGAACAGTTTTACTAGCTATTGGAACTAGTAAGTTAGCCCTAGATGGTCTAGCAGGAATGTTTAGTAAGCTTTTTTCAACTAATCTAGCAAATACACGCCTAATACAAGGACTAGGAGGACTTAAAGGAATAATAAGAGGTGCTGTTGGTCTTGTAGCAATTGGTTTCGCTTTAGAAATGACTGCAGACGCTGTAACTGATTTTAAGGACGGTAAGTGGCTATCAGGAGGACTTAAACTCGCAGGAGCTACTTTTACAACTGCTGGTGGGTATATGCTAATGGGTGGAAAGGCTGCAGGTGGTGCATTCTTAGCTATAGGTGTAGCCCTTGATTTAATAGGAAAAGGTACTTTTTTTGAAACATTAATGAGAACTTTTGGTTTAATAAATAATATAGTAGAAGCTGCTGTTCAGGTTATGACAGAAAAAGCTTGGAATGCTATGGCAAATACTAAGCTAGGAAGACTACTTATGATGGAAGTTCAACCACAATCGGATTTTATGACGCTATTGGAAGCAGGATATACCAAAGATATAGAAGCTGGAAAACAAATGGACCAAAGATTTAATGACTTTATAGCTAGGGCTGAGGGTAGATTAAGCACAGTTAATATAGAAAATCTAGAACTAAAAATAGATGAGAATACTAGTTTTATGGACGTAATGAATAGTATACAAGCTAATACGTAAAGAGGATAATACAATGGTAGAGATTAAAATAGATAGCCCAGCATTTTCGGATAGTACACCTAAAGTAATTAAGTGTAACTCAATATCATATGCGTTAAAAAAGAGCATAGATAAAACTCCTAATGCTAATGCTAATAGTATTGTAGAAGTACAAACAAACTCTTTCGAGAATCCAGTAATTCAGATATCTGGACTTAAACTTACTGATAGTGTTGGTACATTAACTTTAAAAAACATACAAGAACTTATAAAACATAATTATGATGGTGTTAATAAAACTACATTATCAATAACATACGCAAGTTACGATCAAACCAGTGAAAGAAATTTAACTTCTTTAGCTGACTTAAGTACAACTAGTATACCTGTTGTACTATCATCACATAACTTAACTATAAGTGCTAGTGATTCAAAGGACGCACATTTACCAATTGGAACACTATCATTTACTGAAACTGCTTAAAATGACACACACATATTGGAAATTAGAGCATATACCATATGCTAATGGAACGTGGGATACTGATAGTGTTACTGAGATAACTTCTTTTTATAACCCATTACTAAGGCAAACTCTAGGTACTGGTAAAGACTCTTTTAACTTTGAAGTAGTTAATACTAGTGCAATAACCGATACTAAGTTTAATATTAATGATAAGATAATAGTATATAGAACAACTAATACGGATACTGTAACAACAAATGATATTCGAATGGTAGCGGTTATTAAAGATATTCCAATTAATAAAACTAACAATGCTGATAAATATACAATAAAATGTTATAATTTTTCGGAAGCAGTATCAGAAGCTTTAACATTTGTAGATTTAGAAACTTTCGAAATACCACTAGGTTTAAAACAAGCAATAGACCAAGTAGCTGGAGCAAACAGTAATTTTGCTGTAGAGTGGGATAATTCAAATCCTACATTAAAATCAGATAACGTAACACATTTTCCTGTAATTGGGGAAAGGTTTTTTAATAAACCATTAAAGACTTTATTGGAAAAGTATAGTGCCCCTGATAAAACAGAAGATGGGTTCTATTTTTGGTATATAAATAAAGATAATAAACTTATATGGTTTCAACAAGATAGTACATCACTTCATACTTTTGATGAATCAACAGATAATTATCATTCTTATACAATAGGAAAAGACAGTAAAGAAGTAAAAAACTATATTATTTTAAAGGGTGGTATTAGTCCATCTGGAAATCAAATAGGAGATAAGTATATTGATTGGACTAGTGTTGCAGAACACGGTATTAAATATTATATGCTTATTAGTGAAAATAATAACGCTCAAGAATTAACAAAATTAGATTTAGCAAAAAGTTATGGTACGGCTTCAGTTAATACTAGATACCCAATTTTATCAACATTGTTTGAAACAGAATGGATTTCATCTGTAAATGCTGTTGTTGACGGAGTAACTATGACTAAAGGTAGTAAAGTAACTATAAATCTTGGTAATGAAACAGATAATCAAAAAGCATATGATGCTATTGTACAAACAGAAGTAAGGTCAAGATTACAGGCGGAAGCTAGAAGGTTTGTTAGGACACGAAGGTTTGGAAAATTAAAAGTAGATGTAACATTTCAAGCAGGTCAAGAATCGTGGAATCTAGGAGATAGAGTTAGTTGTACTATAGGTAGACTAAGTGCTGTTAACAAAGAACTTAGGGTTGTTGATATTCAATTATCAAATACATCAGATACTTTTAGTTTAGAAGAAGATGAGGGAACATTATGACATTAACAAATAATTTTTTATATGAAGTAGCAAAGGCTATTAATAGTGAGTCTCACTTAGTACCGTCACATATGGCAGTTGGTACTACTACTGTCACAGCAATTAATACAACAGATACTGTTCTAGCTGGTGAAATAGGGTCTAGAATAGCGGCTTCTAATAGTCGAGTAAACAATGCAGTAGAGTTTTTTGGAACACGTAGTTCAACAGCTGTTTTAGCATCAACAGGAGACTCAATTAAAACTGCTGGTATTATGACAGCAGCTACTGGTGGATTATTAATGAGTGGTATAGTAGTATCAGGAGTTACACAAACCACTAATTTTGATATAGAAATAAGAAATACATTTACGGTAAATAGAAGATGAGCCTATCAGACGCTGATAAGTTAGCTAAATATATAGCAGATATAGCTAACCAACAAGATGATATTAAACAGAATCTGAATCCAGATGATCCAGTATCTACTTTACAATTAGTATCATCAGAGGAATTAGAAATATATGGTAATAGTCTAGGTATAGCTAGATACTTAGCTTCAACTTCATTTGTAATAGATCATCCAGTATATGGAGATATAGATAGTGCTACACTACATATAGATGGTGGTTACTTAGACTCTGTTAAAGGGTTTTCAGTTCCAATAACAATGCCTATGACATTCAGTTCAGGTACTAGCGGAACAGAGGAATTATGGAATATAACTTTTTAGGTGAATAATTATGGTAAATAGAGATTGGGATGATACAAATATTCAGGATGATGATATTGTACCTACTGCACAGTGGGTTGCACATGTAAATGATCAAAAAGCAAGAGTGGCTGACTCAGAATATACAGCAAAAGGAGTAATATTAGTAGCTAGTTCTGCTAGTACGCCTACTGCATTAGTGGTAGGTACTGATGATTATGTTTTAACAGCAGATAGTTCAGAAGAAACAGGAGTCAAATGGGCTGCAGCTGGTTCTGGATCTGGTGATGTAACAGGTCCTGCAAGTGCTGTGGATGAGAACATTACAGTATTTGATAATACTACAGGAAAACTTATAAAAGATAGTGGTGTGAATATTAGTGCAGTTAACACTAATACAGCAAAAGTAACTAATGCTACTCACACAGGTGATGTAACTGGTGACACTGCTTTAACTATTTCAGCAGGGGCTGTTGATATAGCTATGCTAAGTGCTACTGGAACACCTTCAAGTTCAACTTATTTAAGAGGAGATAATACATGGGGTACACCAGCTGGTGGAAGTGGTGGAGCTTCTGCTTTAATTGAAAGATTTAGAAAGAATGAAATTTATACAGGAGCAATGATTGCAATTCCAATATTGGATGCTCATGATGGTTTAGATATTAAAGAAGTAAGACTAACTTGTACTGGTTTACCTACAGGCCAATCTATTAAAGTAGATGTACGAAAAAATGGTACTGCTACTACAAATAGTATATTTACTTCAGACATACCTCCAGAAGTATCAACTTCAGAGAGTGTAACTAATTTGTTATACCAATCAGGTTGTGATATATCTGGAAGTACAGTAGGAACTCCTGGAACTACAATTGACTCAGCACAAGATACAGTTGCAGCAAATGATACTTTATTTATTTATTTAACACAAGTTGGTTCAACGATAGCTGGTACAGACTTAACTGTAAGTATAACAATAGCATAAAATGGCGTTTAGAGATAATTTAGTAGGAGAATGGTTATTCACAGAAGGTAGTGTAGCTGATACTTCTGGTAATGGTAATCCAGCAACAAACAACGGAGCTGATTTAACTACTGATAGGTTTGGTTCTAATGATGATGCTTATGACTTTAATGGAACTTCAGACACTATAACATTCCCTGCAGATTTATTAGCAGGAGCAACATCTATAACCATAGGGTTTTGGTATTATTCAGATAACAATACAGAAGCTGTACTAAAAGGAATAATTGCTGAAGATGATTTAAGTACAACTGCAAATAATGCTTGGAGTATTTTTTATGATAATAGAGGTGGCGCTAATAAAACAAAAGCAATACGTTTTGGTATTGGTGATGGAACAAATGGAACAGTTCTATCTGTAGATAATTTTTTTAATGAACCTACAGGAATTTGGCATCACGTTGTAGCTGTTTGGGATAACACAAACTTATACATCTATAAAGATGGATCTTTAAGTTCTTCTGGTTCTGATGGTGGTGTTACTGCTATAAATAATAACTCGGCAACACCTTATATTGGAAGAACTGCATTTAGTGGAGATGGATTTTGGGATGGTAAATTAGATGATGTCAGAATATGGACTAGAGCATTAAGTGCTAGTGAAATAGCTTTACTTTATGATATTGGAGCTACAGGTAAAAGTTTACAAGACGGATTGGTATTAGACTTAAATATGGATACACTTGAAGATTATAGTGGTAACTCAAATAATGGTACTGCTACAGGTACAACTAAAACAACAGACCATTATAATAGATATAATCAAGCTAGAAGTTTTAATGGAAGTTCTGATTATATAACAGTATTAGATTCTTTAAGTATAAGTGCTTTTGATGATTTTTCGTTTTCCTTATGGATTAAAACAACAAATTCTTCAGGTTCTCTTTTTGTTCAAAGAACTGGTTTTCAAAATAATGAATCTTATACAACTTATTTAACATCAGGTTATCCTAAAATTCTTTTAAGTACATCTGGAAGTAGTACTTGGTCAGGTTTAACTGCAACTCAAACAGTTAATGATGGTAATTGGCACAATGTTATTTTTACCAGGGTTGGTAGTACTGTTAGCATTTACATAGATGGAAAACTAGATAATACAGGAACTTATTCTGGTACGTTATATGATTCCACTGAAAATTTAAAAATAGGTAATGGTAATGGTTTTTTTAATGGTGATATGTCCGAACCTAAAATGTGGGATAGAGGTTTATCAGCAGATGAAGTTCAACAATTATATTTAGATGTAAGAGGTAATATGCAAGGATTGTTTGAAGACTGTGTAGCATATTATGATTTCAAAGGAGATGCAAAGGATATTATATCTGGAACAGAGGCTTCTGTTACTGGTGCTACATTAACAACAGATAAATTTAATATTTTTAGTGCATATGACTTTGAACAATCATCAAGCAATTATTTGTTAAATAGTAGTATAAATAATCTAACTTCTACTGTTGGAACAGTTAGTATTTGGTTGAAGAAAGAATCACAGTCTAATAGACAAGTTGGTTGGAATATTTGTGATGATACCAACACATATAATATTTATTTTGAACTAGAAGCTGATAATAGTGTTAGGTTATATATTGACACAAGCACAGGTATAGATGACTTACAATTTTCAGAAACAATATCTGACACAGAATGGCATCACGTTGTTTTTGTACATGATGGTTCTGGTATTGATTTATATATTGATGGAACATTTGTTGAAAGAGAAACAACAACAAGATGGTGGGATGAATTTACAATAACAAGATTGTATATTGGTGCTTATTCATCTTCAGCAACATCTACAATGATGGATGGTAAACTTACCAACTTTATGATATTTGAAAGAGAGTTTACAGCAAATGAAGTAAAGCAACTTTACGATTTAACAAGTAAGAGGTACATATATCCTTATGGTTAGTTACAAATTAGACACGGACTTAGTAGCTTGGTATCCAATGACAGAAGGTAGTGGAACTACTCTTAATGATTATAGTGATAATAGTAATGATGGAACTATAACTGGTGCTGATTGGGTTAAAACACCCTATATGGGTAACTATGGATTAAATTTTAACGGAAGTACAGATTATGCTTATATCAATGATGCTTCAAAATTAAGTTTTACAGATGGTTCAGGCAATGACACGCCATTTACGATAAGTGTTTGGGTTAAAATTACAACCCTTGGAACACACACAGTATTTAACAAATATACTTCAACAAGTAATCAAGAATATAATTTATTTACGTTTGCAAATGGTGCTTTAGCTTTTGATGTTTATACTTCAAGTAATTCAAATTATATTAGATGGACCACTGATGCGGGAATAGTGTCGGTTGGTTCTTGGTATCACATTGTTGTTACAGGAAGTTCAGCAGAAGATACAACTAAAATAAAAATATATGTTAATACTGATGAAAAATCAACCTCAACATCTGGTGCTGGAACATATACTGGTTTTGTTACAGGAACAGGTTATTTTGCATTGGGTGCTGTGAATATAAATACAACACCAATAATACAATATACAGGAAGAGCGGCTTATCTAATGGTATTTAATAGGGCACTAACACTAGAAGAAATCAAAGATATTTACAATAAAACATATAGGTCATAAAGACTTAGGAGATGATAAACATGAACCCAATCGAAATATTAAACGCTTTTAAAGAAGAAGAAAGAGTTGAAGGTTTTTATGAATCTTTAACTGAAGAAGAAAAAATAGCAAGAAATATTGAATACACACAACTTAAAATTAATGTTGATATACATAATAAGAAAGTTGCTGAGTTTCAATCTGCTAAAGACCAAGCCTTTGAAGAATTAAGATTAGCACAAGATGCTGAGAAAATAGCTTTAGGACAACTATGGCAAGAAGCAGAAGATAATGATTATACAGCAATATAGGTGATTAGATATGACACTAAATACATTTAGTGGTGGGGTTAACACTAACTTCTCTACTGAGCTAAATGAGAACTTTACAGAAGTAGAAAATGGATACAAGGAATCACAGAATCAATCTACTTATTCAATAAACAATGGTTCTAGTTCAAGGTCTAGTTCCACTACATACTCTGATATTGTTACCTTAGACACCCCTACTAGTGTTGTGGACAACCAAAAAATACTGATTGAGGTATGGTTTTCCCAAATATCTACTAGTTCTGATGGAAATGCCCAAATTTATGACGCTACAGATTCAGTAGCTGTTACAACACAAGCAATAGCTTTCGATTCCGTGTTTCAGTATGTTCTTAGAGGGGTTGTTACAATAGCTTCAGCTGGTAATACAAAGAGTATAAAGTTGAGAAGTAATGGCAGTGGAACTGATGGTTGGACTATTCAAGGGCTATATATTAAATGTAGTTTCTATGAGGGTTAAAAATGGAACTTAAAGAAGGAGATATAGTCCTGTTTAGAAAGAACAAAAGCTTTATATCTAAGGCAATAGCTATGGCTACCGGTAGTTCCTACACACATGTAGGAGTTATTGCTAGTATAAACAAGAATGTTGTTAAGATCGCAGAGGCTTTAGATAAAGGGTTTGTACTTACTAAACACACTAAACATTTATTTATTGATAGAGTAAAAAATAGAGAGCTATTAATACTTAGTAGCAGGAAAAAATTAACAGATGTTAAAAACCATATCCTAAAGTACTTAGGAAAACCTTATGGGTTCTTTGATTTATTCCTTATATTAATTTATATCATCACTGGAAAAAAGTTAGCTAAAGGTACTTCAAATAAATTAATTTGTAGTGAAGCTGTAGCTAAAGTATTATATGATTCAAGCCATAAGAGGTTAAACCTTTCTAAAGAGTTTGATAAACCATATAGCTATATAACTCCAGACGATATATTTAATTCTAAGCAATTAAAGCAAAAAGTATTTAAATAAGTAGTATAACTTAATATTATATTATATCCATTCAGTGACTCACATGTCACGGAGGTGTTTTATATGGATAAAGCAAAAATTGGAAAAGTAGCTGGTGCTGTGGGTGCTGGTTTACTATTAGTAGGAGCAGGGATTGGCGGAACTTTAATTCTTAATCAATCAGAACCAGTTGAGGTTGTAAAAGAAGTAATTAAAGAAGTACCAATCGAAGTTGAGAAAATAGTTGAAGTACCTGTTGAAGTAGAAAAGGAAGTACTAGTTGATAATGGTAATCTTAATTTAGTCCTTGAATACTTACAGGAAAACTTTGATAAACAAGATGTGTTTGATGTTGACGATGATGAAGTTGAACTAATCGTTGATAATATTGTCTTTGAAAACGATGCTATTCTTTTAGCTGAGCAATTAGTTAAAGAAGAAGGTCTTGAATTCTTAGATGATGAAGAAGACATGTTTGGAGAAGACAATCTTGAAGAATACAGAGACAATGATGTTTACAAATTTGATGTAGATAAAGATGACTCTGAAATTGAAGATATTGACTTCGAAGATAAAGAAGCTGAAGTTAGCGTTGTAGTTAGAATGAAACTAGACAACGATGATGATAAAATCTCACAATACGTACGATTCTTCGTAGAAGTAGAAGGAGATAAGGCTGAAATTATTGATGCAGAATTAGTTGAATAAGCTAAATCTTATCATCAATAAGTTTCTTTTCAAGTGAGGAGTAATCCTCTTCACTTATTTTTTCTTTTTTATTTCTTATTTCATCTAATATTTCTTCTCGTGCATACACTGGATTTATCATAATAGTATCACCCTTTAGTTCATATATATTCTCAAATATCTTATATGTTACATACATTATTTATCACCAAATATTAATTCTACACATCGTTCAAATGCCCATGGGTATCTTTCTTCTTCATTATCCATTAGTTTTAATAAGTTCTCATAAAATTCTCTAGGTCTTTTCTTAATCTGTTCTGCAGATACAATGAATTGACACCCCGCTAGAAACGTGATTTGATCCACCATACGTTCGATCTGAGCCTCTTTTATGAATTTCTTAAGGTCTATATTGTCTTGAGGAGAAGCCCTCATATCGCATGTATGAGAGTGATTTCCTAACCATTTAAAAGGTATCTCTTCTATCTGCCCATCTATATCACTACAATGATCAAACGGGTACCCTTGTAAGAACATATAGTGTCCCTTTAGCTTATCCCAATGTTCTAGTATATACCATAAGTAAGATGAGGGTTCCCTACCTCGATTAGGTAGGTGTTCCCCTTTCTGTACTATAAAGGCATCATATCTATCGGTCCACTCAACATTCTCTACATGTCTAGCTATTATCAATTTCATCTATAATCCTCTCCCAAGTGTCATATGCATCTATTAACTTATTAAAGTATTCTTTTTCTATTTCTGGTACTCCATCATATACAAGAACTTTAATAAATTCTCTTCCTAAAACATCTTCTCTATATTCTTTCTTTAGGTTAGACCACGGATTACTAGCTCTAGTATGTACACAATATGGTTCTCCTGTATGATGTAAAGTATCATCTAGGTCACACATATATTTGCTATAATATCCTGCCCATATGTCTCCACATCTATCTATTGGATTACCTGTATATGCACCCATTAAAGGAAAATACATAAACTTTGTTAACTCTGGTCTCCAAGCTAAGTTCATACCACACATAGAATAGAAACACCCTTTAGGTACAATACCATTGTAGTAGTCAGTTGGGCCAGCTACAAAGCTACTTGTTTCTTGTATTTGTGTCTTAGCATCAAAGTCTGGTACGTTTAACCAAGCTCCGTGAGCTACTCCTACTTTATTCTTAGCACCAGTAAGTTTACCACGAGGTAACATTCCATTATTCATTGTAGAAAAATACTTTGCTTCTTGTTCTACTTCTGTAAACAGTATGTTGTAGAATTGTTGTATATGTTTACCTCTCTCTGCTGGGCATAGATCGTCATCTAGTGTAGCTATAAATAAAGGTTTATTACGATATGCCATTAGATAACCATAGTCTCTAACAGTATCTGTTCTTCTGGATATAATCCAGGAATCTTTTCCTAAATCTTTATCTATATCTCTCCAATCATATAATTCATAGGTATACCCATTCTTTGTGCTTTCATCCTTAAGTATTGAGTTTAGTTGTTTATTCTTTCTGTCTTCTATTACTATTAAGTGACAACCAGCAAAATCTGCTCTCCAATTACGTAAAAATGTAGCAAAAAAAGAGTTATCCCTAATTGTAGGGACAACTATATTTGGTACTCCTTCTGCTTCTTTTATTCTCTTCCTAACCATCGTAAATTTTCCTCTTTCAAAGACCATTGAACAATGTTTCGAATAGATTCTTTTATTGTATGTGGTGGTGCCCATCCAGCTTTAGCTAGCT